>Ga0307479_10000056_pt1 | contig 127960 bp, 94 predicted proteins | sample atmos_gasesECM4C_FD_203743 | JGI IMG/M metagenome (GOLD analysis project Ga0307479, IMG submission 203743) | Hardwood forest soil microbial communities from Morgan-Monroe State Forest, Indiana, United States - atmos_gasesECM4C_515 | ecosystem: Environmental > Terrestrial > Soil > Temperate... | reverse complement strand
GCTTGATCGTGATGCCGGCGAAGCTGTTGTTCCAGGTGTGCTGGTCGTCCAGGTAAGCCGCCGGGACGTTGGGGCCGATGCCCGACTGCGGCAGCAGGAAGAAGCCGCCGTAGACGTGCGAATAGAGCACCGTCAGGTAGAGGTTGGGGCTGAAGATCTGCGTGTCCTCGGCCTTGAGCAGCGTCGGCTTGCCGCCGAACTGCCCCTGGTCCCAGCTGGTCGGCAGCGTCCTCGTCGGACCGGCGTTGCGCCCGGTCTTCTCCTTGGCGCTGTTCATCCCGACGAAGGTCAGCGAGTTGCTGGCCGTGACCTGGGCGTTGAGCTTGCCGTTCCATGCCGGCAGCTTGGTCTTGTCGGTCAGGCCGTTCGGCGTCGACTGGGCGGGGTTGCTGAGGTTGATCTTGGGCAGCGTCTGCACGCTGACCTTCTGCTCGCCGTAGGCGCCCCACAGCCAGATGTGGTCCTTGAGGATCGGGCCGCCGACCTCGCCGCCGAAGTCCTCGACCTTGTTGATCTTGTTGCTGCCGCCGGCGAACGTGGCCTGCTGCGCCGCCGGCACGTCGTTCTTGGTGAAGGTGGTGTTCGACTGGGTGCCGCCCGGCACCTGCAGGTAGCGGGCCGAGCCGCGGTACTCGTTGGTGCCGCGCTTGGTGACGATGTTGAGGACGACGCCGCCGGTGGCGATGGTCGAGTCCGAGCCGCCGGTCGAGATCTGCATCTCCTCGAAGGAATCGAAGTCGAAGTACGCCGGCGTCGAACCGGTGGCCGACATGTCGGTGATGACCACGCCGTCCACCGACCAGATCGACTGGGTGCCGAACGAGCCCGGGCCGACGTAGTTCGACTGCTGACCGCTCTCGTTGCCGCCGACGTTGACGCGGTCGACGAGCACGCCGGGCGTCCCCTGCAGCACCGTCCACGGGTCGCGGGCGGTCGGGATCTTCTGCAGCTCCGCCTGGCTGATGGTGGCGCCGGTGCGGATCGCCTTCTCGTCGAGCAGCGGGCTCTCGGAGGTGACCGTGATCACGTCCTCGACCGCCGAGTTCATCGTCAGCTCGATGTTGGTGTTGCGGCCGACGTTGATGACGATGTGCGGATACTCGACCGGCGAGAAGCCCTGCAGCTCCGCCTTGATCTTGTAGGTGGCGGGAGCGAGGCTCAGGAACCGGAACTCGCCCTGGGCGTTGGTGACCTGAACCTGCGGCGCCTCGCCGGTGTCCAGGGTGACCGTGACGCCCGGCAGGGCAGCGCCGGTCTGGTCGCTGACCTTGCCGTAGAGGTTGCCGCTCTGCAGCTGGGCCGTCGCGACACCCGCGCCGACCAGCGACAACACCGCGGCAAAGACCGCGATCAGTCCCCATCGATTGCTATGATGCTTCATGACGTTGAACCTCCCTTTCGGGGTAGTTGATGAGCACCCGGCACGGCCGAGAAGCGACGGCGCGGCCCGGCGAGGATGCTGCCTGCGAATGAACGATCAGTTGAGGAGCGGGTACTGGCGCCGCACAACACCTCCTCTCTAGAGAAGAAGAGCGTACCGACTAGTTGGTATGCTCTTTCATCTAGAGAGCAAGCCGGGTGCCATGTTGGGCTGGCAGTCCGAAACTATTGGAAATGAATGAGTTGCAGCCAGTTTCTATAGGACGGACACCAGCAAAGGTGCCGGCATGATCCAATCGGCCGAACGACTTCGATCCAGACTTTTGACGATCGTCCGCCAAGCCGAACGCCCGCGAGGCCACCTCCGAGCAAGGGCAGAGGCGTAACTCTCGAGCGCCACGGCCGCGCGTCGAGCAGGTGTGGAAGGTCTCGGATGCCTCGGTCCTGGTTCTCGTCGGTGCTCGTCACTACACCGTCGGCGATATCGCGGGCCGTGGTTTCCGCGGCCTGCGGGCTCGGTCGAAGAGCAGCTCCAGATACCGCCGGAGATGGTCGAGGCAGGCGGCGGCGACGGCAGGACCGTGCTGGGCCTTGGCGAGAATGAAAGCGCCCTGGATGACGGCTTGCGTGTAAAGGGCAAGGCTCTCGGCGCTCCACTCCGCTTTGATGCCGTACCTGTCCATCGCGGCGGCAATGTCCGTCGCGACCATCGCCGCGTGCTCGCGAAGCTGCCTGTCGCAGGCCTCACGGATCGAAGGATGCGTTTCGTAGGCTTCCTGCACCATCGTGCCGAGCAGGCAGGTGTAATCCGGCAGATCGCCTTGCAGGTGCGCCTTGCGGAAGTCCACGTAACCCAGGACCCGGTCCAGGGGGTCGGCCAGGTTCTGGTAAGGCGCCGCCGAGAACAGGCCGTCCGCCATCGCACCGAAGTGCGCGGCCGCCGATATCGCTAGCTCTTCCTTGTTTGCGAAGTGATGGAAAAAAGCGCCCTTGGTGACGCCGGCAGCCCGGCAGATCTCATCCACCGTGGCGGCCGAGTAGCCGTTGGCACGAATGACGGCCAGTGCCGCGTCCAACAGCTTCGTCTTCGCATCGCCCCGTGGTTTCGTGGTCATGACTCGTGAAGCATCTCAACGAATGTTGGCGCTTGGCGCCTCTCGGCCGCCCTCCCGGGCTTGCGGTGCCACCGGACCCATTGTAGCCCGACGCCGCGGTGGTTGGCGCCCACCACAGGGCATAAGATGATGTGCAACTACCGCGACGGTCAAGGACCTTGGTCCGTAAACATTTGTAAGCTGTAAGACTGAAAGAGAGGTCCTTGCCATGTCGAGTAAGACCCGGACGAGACAGCTGAGGCTGCTGGCCGCATTGGGATGCATCGTGGGCGAGGCATGGGCAGCGGGCGCGCTGCCGGGCCAGGCAGTTCCGTCCGCCGTGGCGGCACCAGTCCTGTCTTTCGCGGCCCAGCGCGCCATCGACGAGGCGCTCGCCGAGGCTCGGCGCGCGCTCGGCTTGCAACCTGATCACTGATTAGCGTGGCGGCGGCCGCGCTTCAGTCTTCGAGCTCGTCGGGTGGCATCTCCGCGGCCGCGGGCCGGGCCGGCCAGCCGGGGGCTTCACGCGGGTCCGCAGCTCCGGACACCGGCGCGCCGGACCAGGTCTCCACCCGCGCCCGATCGGCAGGCGGCCACACCGGCGCCGCCGCCGATGCCGCCTCGGCCGGATTCGCCCCGCCAAAGCTGACGATCTGGTCCCAGACGGGGGCCAGCCTGTCGCCGAAGATCACCAGCAGGTCTCCGGCGCGGGCCGTCGTCAGGGCCTTGGCGACCGCCTGCTCCTCCTGGTAGATCTCCGGGGCGATGCAGTCGGCGGGGAAGCCGGCGCCGATCAGGCCGCGCCGCAGCAGCTCCCCGACCTCTCCCGGCGGACGGCCGCGGCGGTTGTCGTCCTCGCGCAGCAGCACCAGGTCGAAGGCCGGCGCCGCGGCGGCGGCGAGCTCGGCGATATCCTCGTCGCGCCGGTCGCCGGGCGCGGCGATCACGCCGATGCGGCGCCCGTGCACCGCGAGGCCGCGGATGGTGCGCGCCATGGCCTGCATGCCATGGGCGTTGTGCGCGTAGTCGAGCAGCACCCGGAAGGGCAGCTCGTTGTAGAAATTGAGCCGCCCCGGAGTCTGGAAGAAGTCGGCGGTGAAGGTGCGCAGGCCCTGGCGGATGTTCTCGACCCCGATCCCCATGCCGTGCGCGATGGCGGCGGCGAACATCGCGTTCTGCACGTTGTGGACGGCGTAGCCCTCGACCGTGGCGGGGACCTGGCGCGCCAGCAGCAACGGCACCTGCTCGCCGTTCTGGTAGAGCACGATCATGCGCCCAGACAACCCCTCCTCGAGCGACACCGCCGCGCCGCGCTCGTGCCGCACGTGCGCGGCGACGCGCTCGTTGCGCGGGTCCATGGTGACGTAGATCGGCCGCCCCGGGCTGTGGCGCGCCATGCGCACCACCCGCGGGTCGTCGGCGTTGAGCACGCAATGATCGCGCGCCACCTCGACGATGACCTGCTTGACCCGCGCCAGGTCTTCGAGCGTCTCGATGCCGCCCATGCCCAGGTGGTCCGAGGCGACGTTGAGCACCGCGCCGACGCTGCACTTGCGCCAGCCGAGGCCGGTGCGGACGATGCCGCCGCGCGCCGTCTCGAGCACCGCCGCGTCCACCGTCGGGTCGCGCAGCACGAGGTGGCTGGCCCAGGGCCCCGTCATGTCTCCCTTGACCGTCAGCACGCCGTCGATGTAGACGCCGTCGCTGGTCGCCATGCCGACGCGGTAGCCGGAGAGCTTGAGGATGTGGCCGACCATGCGGGTGGTGGTGGTCTTGCCGTTGGTGCCGGTGACGGCGGCGATCGGGATGCGATACGGGGTGCCCTGCGGGAACAACATGTCGATCACCGGGCCGGCGACGTCGCGGGAGGTGCCCTCGGTCGGCGCGGTGTGCATGCGAAAGCCGGGCGCGGCGTTGATCTCGACGATCGCGCCGCCCGCGTCCTTGTAGCTGCGCGTGATGTCGGGCGAGATGAAATCGACGCCGCCGACATCCAGGCCGATGGCGCGCACGCCGCGCTCGGCCATGACGCGGTTGTCGTAATGGATGACGTCCGTCTTGTCGATCGAGGTGCCGCCGGTCGACAGGTTGCCGGTCGAGCGCAGGTAGAACACCTGGCCCGCCGGCAGCACCGAGTCGGCGGTCAGCCCCGCCTCGGTGATCAGCCGCTCCGCCTGATCGTCGAGCTCGAGGCGGGTGAGCACCTTCTCGTGGCCGACGCCGCGCCGCGGGTCCTGGTTGACGATCTCGACCAGCTCGGCGATCGTGTGGGCGCCGTCGCCGGCGACGTGCCCGGGCAGGCGCTGGGCCACGGCCAGCAGCCTGCCGTCCACCACCAGCAGGCGGTAGTCGTTGCCCTCCTGGAAGCTCTCGACGATCACCGTCGAGCAGTAATAGGCGGCGTGGTCGAACGCCGCCCGCACCTGCTCGGCGGTGCGCAGGCCGATGCTGACGCCCTTGCCGTGGTTGCCGTCGAGCGGCTTGACCACCACCGGGTAGCCGAGGCCCGCGGCCTCCGCCTCCGCCTCGTCGGCGTCGTAGACCCGCACCTGGCGCGGCACCGGCAGGCCGAGATCGGCCAGGATCTGGTTGGTGAGCCGCTTGTCGGAGGCGATCTCGACCGCGGTGTGACGGGTCTCGCTGGTGATCGTCGCCTGGATGCGGCGCTGGAACTTGCCATGCCCGAGCTGCACCAGGGAGCGATCGTTGAGGCGGATCCACGGGATGTCCCGCTCCTCGGCGGCGCGCACCAGCGCGCCGGTCGAAGGGCCGAAGGCGCGCCGCTGCGCCAACCTCACCAGCGCCTCGCACCGGGCGCGGAAGTCGAACGGCGACGGGTCGTGGGCCTCCCGGTCCGGAGGCAGCAGATGGCGGATCACCGTCAAGCCGAGCGCGCCGGCGGCGGTGCCGACGGCCTCCTCGGCAAAGCTGTAGATGACGTGGTACTGGCCGGCAGGCAGCGCCTCGCTGCGGGTCTTGCCGTAGGTGACCGGCGTGCCGGCGAGACATTGCAGCTCGATGGCGACGTGCTCGAGCACGTGGCCGAGCCAGGTGCCCTCGTCCTCCCGCAGCCGGCGCACGAAGCCGCCCGGCTCGCCGTAGGAGCAGGAATGCTCGTGCAGGGTCGGGATCAGCTCGAGCAGCCGCTCGTTGAACCCGGGCAGGCGCATGGTGGGATAGGCCTCGAGCTCGCCCAGGTCCACGCGCAACCGGATCACCGGTCCCAGCGCGTAGAGGTTGGGGCCGCGGTAGACCCGCGTTTCGAGAATCTTCATCGCCGGACCCGTCCCCCGCTCGACGCCCTCAATGTTCTCAGTCGGCTCAGTCGGCTCGTTCGGCTCAGTCGCCTCGGTCGCCGCGGTCGCCTCAGTCGCCGCGGTCGGCGGTCTGCTCAGCGAGGGTGCCGCCGGCAGCAGGCGGAGCCAGCTCGGGCGCGTCCGCCGGCTCACCCGGCTCGCGCAGCAGGTCCGGCTCGGACACCGCGAGGCGCACGGCGCCCGGCGGCGGCGGATGGGCGACCCGGCGCTCGAGCTCGTAGCGGCAGCCGGTCGTCAGCACGTCGAGCTTCACCCCCAGCATGGCGAGGGGCTGGCCGCGATGCGCGGCGTGGCTGTCGGTGTAGCGCATGTCGTGAGCGTCCACGACGGTGACGGCGCCCGCTCCCAGCACGTGCAGGGAGCCCTCCGCGTCGATCACCGCGGCGGTGTCCTCGTCGACGCCGACCCCCAGCAGGCCGGGGTTGTAGGAGAGCGCGGTGAGCAGGCGGCCGAGCCGGTCGCGCCGCCGGAAGTGCTGGTCGATGACGATGTTGTGCGCCAGCCCCAGGCCCGGCGCCAGGTGCACCAGGCGCCGGCGCGGCGTGGCGCCGCTGTCGCCCAGCGCGATCATGTGCTGCGACAGGAACGCGGCGCCGGCGCTGGTGCCCGCCACCACCATCCCCGCGGCGTGGCGGGCGCGGATCGCCATCGCCACCTGCGTGCCGCCCAGCGCCGACGACAGCCGCAGCTGGCCGCCGCCGGTGATGAACAGGCCGGTCGCATACTCGAGCAGCTCGTGCGCCTCGGCGCCCGCCACCAGCGCGTCCTCGCGGGTGCCGATGCGCAGCACCTCGACGCTGTCGGCGTTGAGCGAATAGAAGAGATCGGCGTAGCGCTCGCCGGTCTCCTGCACCTCGGAGGCGGTGGCCAGCACCACCACCGACGCGTCGGAGCCGCCGGCGACCTCGAGGAAGTAACGGAGGATGGTGCGCTCGCGCACCTTGTCCTCCGCACCGCCGATCGCGATCAGCGGCCCCGGCTTGCCGGCGGACTGCACGGGCAGCGCCTCCATGCACGCTCCTCCTTCGACTCCAACGGGCTGCGATGCTAGCACGCCGCCGCCGGCCGGACCCCCGAGCGATGGTCCGGTCCATCCGCTTGACAGTCATCTAGCCTTGACGCAGTATCGAATGTGCGAGGGCACAAGCTCATCACGGCTGGTCACCCACCGGAGAGTCCCGGGGGCGGCTTCTCTCGCCGGAGGCAACTTGGCGACCCTCACCTGGCTTCATCTCTCCGACGTCCACCTCTGCGACACAAAGTACGGCTACCAGAGCAAGCCGCTACGCGAAAAGCTATTTGCGGACCTCGCTAAGATGCAGGAGCAGCTGGCGCTTTGGCCGGACTTCATTTTCTTCACCGGCGACCTGGCCTTTGGCCACCTCGGCGAGAAGGCCGGTCACAGGATGGCCGATCAATACCGGGAGGCGCAGGTCTTCCTCGATAGGGTCCGTCGTTCCTTCAAGCCGGAAATACCCCAAGAGCGCCTCTTCCTGGTGCCCGGCAACCACGATGTCCATCGCGGCAAGATCACTCCCGACCAGCGCTGGTGGCTCGAGGAGAAGGCCGATCCCACCGAGATCGAGGCCATGATCCGGGACGCCGACTTGCAGTGGCGGCGCATCATGGAGCGCCTCGAGGACTACAAGGCTTTCCTCGAGCAGAACCGCTACGATCACCTGCTCGCCGATCCGGACCGCCTCATCTACCACGCGACCTTCGCCGTCGGCAATGGCCTCTCGCTCGGCATCGCCGGCCTGAACTCGGCCTGGTCTTGCGGGAAGGACAGGGAGAAGGGTACCCTCTGGCTCGGCGCACTCTGGCAGATGGGAACGGTCTCGGCCCCGCTTGCCGCCGCCGACCTGCGCGTGGCTCTCAGCCATCATCCGGTGAGCTGGCTCAACACCCACGAGAATCCCAGCATCGACCGCTTCTTCGAGCAGGACTTCGATTTCCACCTCCATGGTCACGAGCACCAGGGGTGGGTCCTGCAGCAGCTTCAGGGCTTCGTTCGCATTGCGGCCGATGCCACTCACGATCACACGCGATCCAAAACGCGAGACAACGGCTACAACTTCGTCCGTCTCGACCTGCTCACTGGCGCGGGCGAGGTATGGCTGCGGTCCTACGAGCCGCTGGGCGGCGGCTGGATAGCCAAGTTGATTGCCGATCATACCGACCCGAATGGATGCTGGCGCCTCAACCCCAGCACCAGATTGCAGGAGATTCTGGACCGCAGGGCGGCAGGCGCGGCGCCGGCGGCCGCCGCGGCCACTCTCGGCCGTGTTGGGGCAGCGGCCGCGCCGCTCGTGCCGGAGCCCGCCGAGGCAGCTCCCGTCGACGATTGGGGCCAAGCACCCGACGTCGCGGCGTTTCATGGGCGGCAAAAGGACATCGAGCAATGCCGGCAATGGATCGAGTCACAGGCTTGCAAGGTCCTCGGCATCTTCGGCGGGGCGGGCATCGGCAAGACCCTGTTCGCCACCAAGGTGGCGCGCGACGTCCGGAGCCACTTCAAGTTCGTGTTCTGGAGGTCGCTCGCCACCGCTCCGCCGCTTCCCGAGCTCTTGCAAGAATGCCTGTTGCTGGTGACCAGCCAGCAAGACCTCGAAGCCGCGATGCCGCTCGACCAGCTGTTCTTCCAGCTGATCAACAACTTTCGCAGCGCCAGATGCCTGATGGTGCTCGACGACTTCGACACGGTGCTCGAGGCGGGAGACGAAACCGGACGCTATCGCAACGGCTACGAGAGCTACGGTCAGCTGATCACCTTGCTCGGCAGCACGCCGCACGTCAGCTGCCTCCTGGTCACCAGCAGCGAGGAACCCAAGGAGTTCAGCGTTCTCGCCAGAGCGGATTCTCCGGTGCGCGCCCATGCGCTGGGCAACCTCTCGGCGAACGAGGTGCGGGCCATCCTGCAGGACAAAGGACTGGGCGGCAACGACGACGATTGGCGGCATCTGACCGAGTGCTACAGCGGCAACCCGCTGGCTCTCAAGCTGGTCTCCGAGACGATTGCCGCGCTGTTCTCCGGCAACATTCCGCGCTTCCTCGACTCTGGCGAGACGCTCAGCGGCGACCTCATGGACCTCCTCGAGAAGCACTTCGAGCGCCTTGCCCCGATGGAGCAACAGATCTGCTACTGGCTGGCCATCGCGCGGGAAGGATCGTCGCTCGAAGAGCTCGCAAGCGATATTCTTGGCCAGCAGCCGCTGCTGCTGCGGCGCAACATCCAGGAGGCCATCGGCTCGCTGCGCGGGCGCTCGCTGCTCGAAGAGGACAATGTGCGCTTCAGCTTGCCGAACGTCGTCGCCGCGTTCCTGACCAACAAGCTGGTGGCTACCGCCTTCGACGAGATCGCCAACGGCGAGCCGGCACTGATCAGCGCGCATTCATTGATGAAGGGCCGGGACAAGGACTACTCCCGCGAGGCCCAGGTTCGCCTCATCCTCAAACCGGTCAGCGATCGGCTGCTCGCCGCGCTGGGCGAGGAAGGCGTAGTCGCCGCGGCCGGCAAGCTGCTCGGCCATGATCCAGCCAAGGGGCCGGGCTACCTCGGCGGCAACGTCGTCAATCTTCTGGCCCAGGCGGGAATCGATCTGACCAACTGGGTCTTCTCCGGCATCACGATACGGCAGGCCTATCTGAGGGGGGTCGAGCTGCATGCCGTCGACTTCTCCTATTGCGACCTGTCGCAGTCGGTCTTCACCGAGGTGCTGGGCGCCGTGATGTCGGTGGCGGTGAGCCCGGACAGACAAGCCCTTGCCGCCGCGGACCTGGCCGGCGTGATCACGCTCTGGAGCCTCGCGGACAACGGCAAGCGCGGCACGCTCTCAGGACACAACGGCAGGGTGTGGTCCGTATGCTTCGTCGACGGCGGCAAGCAACTGGCCAGCTGCGGCATCGACATGACCGTCCGGCTGTGGGACCTGAGCACCATGCGAGAACGCACTGTCCTGACCGGTCACACCGCGTATGTGGCGCAGCTGGCGACCAGCGCTGACGGCGCCTTGCTGGCCAGCGTCAGCGGCGACAGGACGGTCAGGCTCTGGTCGGTGGCGTCGGGCCAATTCCTGGCGGAGCGCCTGGCGGACACCAGGGAGCTGCACGCGGTGCGCTTCCGGCCCGGCGGCCGGACCATCGTCCTGGCCACGGCGGGGCACGATGGGAGGATCCGCCTCTGGGATGTTGGCGAGCCGAGCAAACCGGGCCAGCTGGCCGAATGGCCGGCCCACGCCGAACCGGTGTATGCCTTGGCCTTCAGCCCCGACGGCCAGCTCCTCGCCAGCGGCGGCGCTGACCGCACCATCAGGCTCTGGCGCCTCGACGAGGAGGGCGAGCAGGGGCCTGCTTCCTACCGCCCGCAGTTGCTGCACACCCTGCACGGCCACGAGGGCGAGGTGTCCTCGCTCGCTTTTGACGCCGACGGCTCCATCCTCGCCAGCGGCAGCCACGACTACCGGGTGAAGGTCTGGAGCTTGCCCAAGGACGCGGCGCCGGAATGCCGCAGCACGCTCTTCGGGCATTCCGGCGGCATTCATTCGATCGCATTTGCGTCGGCCAAGACGCTGGTCAGCGGCGGCGACGACCTCACGGTGAGGCAATGGGACATACCCTCGGGCCGGTCCCTGGTGACCTTGCAGGGCCACGCCAGCTGGATCAACGCCGTTGTCCTCAGCGCCGATGGCGACACGCTGGCAACCGGCAGCGACGACCGCGTCGTCAGGCTGTGGAGCATCAAGGATGGCAGCTGCCGGATCCTGCGCGACCACGCCGGCAAGGTGACCTCGTTGGCCATGACCGCGGATGGCGCGTTGCTCGCGAGCGGCTGCGATGACGGCGTGGTCCGGCTGTGGGACCTGAAGAACAGGGAATGCATCAGGCGCTTCGCCGGCCATGCCGGCGCCGTCAAGTCAATAGCGATCGGTCCCGGCAGTGACCTGCTCGTGAGCTGCGGGCTCGACCACACTCTCCGCATCTGGGACCTCCACAGCGCCAAGAGCAGGCTGGTGCTGAGGGAGCGCTTCGACCTGACGACCTCGGCCGCGGTCAACTACAAGGGCAGCCTCATCGCCGCCACTTGCGCCGATCAGCGCATACGCGTCTGGCGGCTCGACAGGGGAGAGCTGCTGCAGATCTTCATCGGCCACGCTGACGGGGTGAAAGCCGTCGCGTTCGGACCCGATGACCTGCTGGCGAGCGGCGGCGGCGACAAGCTGGTGAAGCTGTGGGACCTCGCAACTGGCCGGAGCCGCGGCGCCCTCGCCGGGCACTCGAACCAAGTAACATCGGTGGCGTTCAGTCCCGACGGCGCCACGATCGCCAGCGGCAGCACCGACACGACGGTGAGGCTATGGGATCGCAAGACCGCCGTTTTCCGCAATTCCCTCACCGGCCACCAGGCAGGGGTGCATGCCGTGGCTTTCAGCGGCGACGGCTTGCGGCTGGTCAGCGGCAGCGCCGACGAGACGGCAAAGCTGTGGGACCTCGAGCAAAACCGGGAGCTGGTGACGTTCAAGAACCCGAAGCTCTACCAGGGCATGAAGATCACCGGCGCGAGAGGCATCTCGGAGGCCGAGAAGGCGTCGCTCCTGGCCCTGGGCGCCGTCGACGGCTGATCTCGACATCGGCTGGGCCGACAAGAGGCGCGGCGCCAAGCGCCGGCAGGGTCGCGGGCGAACCGAGTGGCGCCTTTTTGACAAAGCGCGCATGCCGGGTTTACACTGCCCGCCTCACGGAAGGCGGTCACAGATGGTGATGGCTGTGGTTTTGGTGGTGGGCGAGCTGGCTCTCGGTATCTGCGTCGGTCACCTGCTCCGCTGGCGCCCGCCGGCGTGACTGCCCTGAAGCTCCCGGCCTGACGGCCCACCGACGCACCCGCCCAGCGCCGGCACGCGGCATGTGCCCGCGTCGTCAACCGGCGCGCGCCGCATTCCGCCCTCCCAGCTCCGCAACCGTCCGTCGCAGCTCGGCGAAATCGACCGGCTTCGCCAGGTGCCGCTGGAAGCCCGCGGCAAGGATGCGGGCGCGGTCGGCGGGACCGGCGTAGGCGGTCAGGGCCGCCGCCGGCAACGCGGCGCCGCCGTCGCCGCCGGCGTCCCCGGCGCGCAGCTTGCGGATCAGGCTCAGACCGTCCTCTCCCGGCATGCCGATGTCGCAGACCAGCACGTCCGGGCGCTCGCGATGGAACAACGACAGGGCCTCCGCCGCGGACCCGGCCGCCGCGACGCTCGCCCCGGCATGCGCCAGGGCGCGGGCGATCAGCTCGCGCGTGTCGTCCTCGTCCTCGACCACGAGGACGCTCAACCCCGCCAGCTCCACGGCGGCCGCGGCGGCGGCGGCGGCCACGGCGGCCGCAGCGACGGCGGCGGCGGTGGCAGCGTCTCCGGCAGCGCCGGCCGCGGCGGCCTGCCGCTCGGTCTCGTCCCCGTCCAGGCGCAGGTCCTCGTGCACCGGCAGCGTGACGGTGAAGACCGCGCCGCAACCCTCGCCGCCGCTCTCGACCTGGGCGGTGCCGCCGTGCAGCTCGACCAGGTGGCGGACGATCGAGAGACCCAGGCCCAGGCCCCCGTGGGTGCGGGTGGTGGAGCTGTCGGCCTGGCGGAAACGGTCGAACACGTAGGGCAGGAAGCGCGGCGCGATGCCCATGCCGCTGTCGCGCACCGCGATGCGGACCTCGCCCGGCGCCGCCTCGACGCTCACCTCCACCGCGCCGTCGCGGGGCGTGAACTTGATGGCGTTGGAGAGCAGGTTCCAGACAACCTGCTGCAGGCGGCTGGCATCGCCCACCACCATCGGCGCGGCGCGGTCCAGGCGAGTGGAGATCGTGATGCCCTTCGCCTCGGCGGCCGGGGTGACGCTGTCGAGCGCCGCCTCGATGGCGGCGGCGAGGTCCACGGGGCTCATGTCGAGCCGCAGCTTGCCGGTGATGATCTGCGACACCTCGAGGAGATCGCCGACCAGCTTGGCCTGCGCCTTGGCGTTGCGCTCGATCCGTTCGAGGGCGCTCGTGGCGGCGGCGGCATCGAGATTGCCGACGCGCAGCAGATGGGCCCAGCCGAGGATGGCGTTGAGCGGCGTCCGCAGCTCGTGCGACAGGATGGCCAGGAACTCGTCCTTGAGACGGTTCGCCTCCTCCGCCTGCCGGCGGGCCTCCTGCTCGAGCTGCAACAGGCCGGCGCGCTCGAGCTCCGCCCGCCGGCGCTCGGCGATCTCGCGCTTGAGCTCGACATTGGCGCGCGACAGCTCATGGGTGCGCGCCTCGACCAGCCCTTCCAGCGCCGCATGCGCGGTTTGCAGAGCCCGCTCCGCCCGCTGGCGCTCGTCGACCTCGCGCCGCAGCTCGGCATTGGCCGCGACCAGGGCCGCGGTGCGGGCCTCGACCTCGGCCCGCAGGGCCGCCTTTTCGATGGCGTTGTCGACGGCGCGCAGCAGGACCGTCTCCGTGATCTCGTCCTTGACCAGGTAGTCCTGGGCGCCGCTCTTCATCGCGGCCACGGCCACCGCCTCGTTGCCCTGGCCGGTCAGCACGATGACCGGCGGCGGACCGCTCGCCGGCGCCGGCCGCGGCCCCGCCTGCAGGCGCCGCAGGAACTCGAGGCCGTCGAGGTCCGGCAGCCGGTAGTCGAGCAGGATGCAGTCGGGGCGGTCGCGGCCCGCCGCGTCCAACCCCTCTTCCCCGGTCTCGGTCGCGACGAAACGGACCTCGCGCCCGCGGTCCGCCGCCAGGAACCGGCGGTAGATTTCGCGGTCCTCCGGGCTGTCGTCGACGATGAGAATGTGGAGCGCCGCCAACTCTCCCCTCCCCTTCCACCCCTATCGGGGCAGGATCACCACCTCGAACCAGTAGTCGTTGAGCCGTTCGACGGCGCGCAGAAAGCCCTCCAGGTCCACCGGTTTCTGCACGTAGCTGTTGGCTCCGGCGCGATAGCACGCGTTGACGTCCCGCTCGTCGCTCGAGGTGGTGAGGACGATCACCGGGATCTGCTTGAGGTTCTCGGTGGCCTTGATCTCCTCGAGCACCTGCCGGCCATCGGTCCCGGGCAGGTTCAGGTCGAGCAGGATGATGCCCGGCCGCGGCGACGAGGCCGGGTCGGCGAAACGGCCGCGCCGGTGCAGGTAGTCGAGCGCCTCGTCGCCGTCGGCGCACAGCGTGATCGGGTTCTTGAGCCCGGACTTGCGGAACGCCCGCCGCGTGGTCTCGAAATCCTCGGGGCTGTCCTCGACCAGCAGGATCGGCTGGTTCGGCGTGTGGCTGGGGTGCTGGCTCACGTGCCGCCCTCCCTTTCCAGAGTGAAATAGAACGTGGTGCCCTCGCCCATGACCGATTCGAGCCAGACCCGGCCCTGGTGGCGCTCGACGATCTTCTTGACGATGGTGAGCCCGGCACCCGTGCCGCCGCCGAAGCGCTCGCGGCCATGGAGGCGCTTGAAGATGCGGAAGATGGCCTCGAAATGCTTGCCGGGGATGCCCATGCCGTTGTCGCGCACGAAAAAGACGAAGGGCCGGCGCGACCCGGCGGCATCGACAGCGGCGGCGGCGGCAGCCGCACCCGGGTCGGCAGCGGCCGCGGCCGCCGTCGAGAAGCCGATCTCGACCCACCTCCCGCCGGCCTTGTCATTGTACTTGATGGCATTTGCCACCAGGTTCTGGAACACCTCGCCGATCCGCACGCGGTCACAGCGCACCGGCGGCAGGCGCCGCGGGACCCGCACTTCGATCCCGCTCTCCTGGATCTGCACCGACAGCGAGTCGAGCGCCGCCTCGAGCACCGCGTTGAGGTCGACGCGGTCCATGGCCAGGTCCACCCTCCCCACCCGCGAGTAATGGAGCAGGGAGTCGATCAGCGCCTCCATGCGGCGGCTCAGCCGGACCAGGGTCTCGAGCTTGGCGCGCCCTTCGTCGTCGAGCTGGCCGCCATAGTCCTCGAGCAGGAAGCGCGCGAAGTTGTGGATGCCGCGCAGCGGCTCCTTGAGGTCGTGGGACGCGATGTAGGCGAAGTCGTCGAGCTCGCGGTTGCTCTGGTCGAGCAGCACGTTGCGCTCGGCCAGCTCGCGCTCGGCGCGCCGCCGCTCGGCCAGCTCCTGCCGCAGCTCGGCGGTGCGTTCGACCACGCGCTGCTCGAGCTCGTCGCGCGCGCGCTGCAGCTGGCGGTCGCGGTCGCCGATCTGCGACAGCATCTGGTTGAAGGCGTCCACCAGCGACCCTAGCTCGTCGCGGCTGCGCCGCTCGGCGCGCAGCGAATAGTCCTGCTGCCGGGACACCGCCGTCGCCGTCGCCGCCAGCTCGAGGATCGGCTCGGAGATCACGCGCTGCAGGCGCGAGGACAGCAGCAGCGCCAGGGCCGCCGCGGCGAGCAGCACCACCGTCACCGTCGCCACCTGCCAGCGCAGCCGCGCGTACATGTCGGCGAGACCCGCCTCGAGGTAGACGGTGCCGATGCGCTGGCCGGGCAGGCGGATCGGGCTGGCGAGGCGGAGCATGCCCGACCCGAAGTGGGCGCCGTCCGGCGGCGGCAAGGGCGGCAGCGGGTGGGGGCGCACCCCGGCACGGAAGTATTCGGCGAAGCGCCGGCCGTCGGCGCGGTAGATGCACGCCGCCCAGACGACCGGCCTCGCCCGCAGGGCGCCCAGCGTCTCGGCGGCGGCCCGGGGGTCGTCGAAGGCGATCGCCGCGGTGCTGTTGGCGGCGACGATCTCTGCCAGCGACAGGAGGTCGCGCTCGAGATCGCCGCGGAAACGGACGAGGTCGGCAATGAACAGCCCGGCGTTGGCGGCCAGCAGGGCGCCGCCGCTCGCCAGCATCACGATCGCCATCAATTTCTGGCGTACGGGCAGGTCGGCGAAGCGGCGCATGTCTGCGGTCTCAGTGCCCGCGGCCTTCCGGGCGGACCACCCGGGCGACGCGCAGCAACTTCGAGCTCACCAGGAGCCGGGTGCGCTCCACGGCGTCGAGGTTGATCTCGAAACGGACGCGGTTGGCCTCGAGGAAGAAGCGCACCATGCCGCCCTGTTCGGCGAAACGGTCGGGTTCCCCCACCGTCAGGACGTTGGCGCCGCGCAGGGCCGCCAGCACCTCCGGCACCCGCTCCCGCTCGGACCTGCCGATGAAGGCGATCTGGCACGACCTGAGCTCGCCCGGGCGCTCGACCTGCCGCACCCGCAGCTGCCGGCCGGCGATCTTCTCGCCCGCCACGGTGCTTTCCAGGCTGCCGCCGAACGGGTCTTCCCCGAAGATGCAGATTGCCAGCGAGTCGCGGTCATTGAAGGACTCCGGCGGCCACTCGACGAACTTGGCGAAGTTGAAAAGGAACGCCGCCTTCACCTCGTACTCCAGGGGATGCTGCGGCGGCGGTGGTGCGCCGCGGAGGGGGGCAGCGGCGGCGGCCAGCCACGGCAGGGCAGCGGCCAGCCATGCCACGGCCGCGGCCAGCCTCCTCGGCAGGCGGGCGGCAGGCGCGGTGCCGCGCTGGCTCAGAATCGCCACTCGACCTTTCCGAAGATGCTGCGCTGGACCTCCTCGCGCAGGGGGGAGGGCGCGCCGAACTCGGGATGATGGTCATGGAGGAGGTTGCGCCCGTTGATCGACAGCTCGAGCCTGGCATCGGGCCGCCAGCCCAGCCGCAGATCGGCCTCGGTGTAGCCGGGAACCACCGGGGCGGGCAGGCGGTCGACCCGCCGCAGCCAGCCGTCGAGCTCGAGCGCCCGCGGCAGGTCGAGGCTGGCGCGCAGCGAGGCCTGGTACGGAGGGTCGTCGCCCTCGGGGGTGCCGCCCGTGGGATCGCGGCTGTCCGGCCGCAGCCGCAGGTCCTTGTGCAGGGTGGTACAGCTGCCCGTCCAGCGCCACCACGAGGTCATCTGGTAGCTCACCGACGCCTCGCCGCCGAAGGTCGCGGCACGGAGCTCGTTGGCCAGCGTGATCGGCGGACCGCCGCCGGGCGCCGGCTCCTCGCTGCGCAGCCGGTCGTAACGGTTGTAGAAGGCGGCGACGTCGAGCGACAGGCCGTCGTGCGGCTGCACGCGGTATCCCAGCTCGTAGGCGAGGAGCTCCTCGGCCAGGAAGTCGTGGCTGCCTTGGAGCACCACCACCGGCCCCGACGTGAAACGCACGTCCTCGTCGATCTGGGCGGGGATGCGCACCGCGCGGGAGACTGCCGCCCACAGGGTCCGGCGATCGCTCGGCGTCCAGGCCAGGCGCACGCTGGGTTCGAGCTCGAAATGGGTGAAGGTGTTGTATTCGAGCTTCGACCCCAGGGTGAGGTGCAGGCGGTCGCGCAGGGCGATCTCGTCCTGCGCGAAGAGATTCACCAGGTCCAGGGTCCGCCGGTCGGGGACCCAGAAGATCGCGGGGCTGTTGACCACGCTGTCGCGGCTGGTGCGGTAGCCCAGGCCCCAGACCACGTCATGCGCCGCGCCCGCCTGCCAGTGGTGCTGGAGGTCGAAGTCGAAGGTGTCGCGGTGCTCCTCGAAGGTCGCCGGCACCCGCCGGTAGGTCTCGTCCACGTAGAGCTGCAACCGCAGGTCGGAGGTCGCGGAAAAGCGGCGCGACCAGCGGCCGAGCAGATTGAAGCCGCCAAGGTCCTGGCCGCCGGCGGCACCACCCGCGCCGCCCGCGCTGCCCGCGCTGCCCGCAGCCTGGCCGGCGGTGCCGGAGTAGACGTCTCCCTGGATGCCGAAGGAGTCCGCCGGCGAGAGCGCGCCATCCATCCGGAAGCCTCCCTGGCCGATGCGCAGCGGATCGTGCGCCGAGGCGCCGCCGGCGAAGACGAGGGGACCGTCGTCGAGATAGCGGCCGTAGACCCGGTAGGAGACGCCGGCCCCCAGCTTGCCGCCGTAGCGCACGCCGCCGAAGCCCGGCAGCGCGGCGCCGGCGCCGGCTTCAGCCAGGCCGCCCTGGGTATCGGCGGCGTCCTTGGTGATGACGTTGATCACGCCGTTGACCGCGTTGGCGCCCCACAGGGCCGCCCCCGGGCCGCGGATCACCTCGATCCTCTCGACGTCGGCCAGGAAGACCTGCTGCACGTCCCAGAAGACCCCCGCGAAGAGAGGCGTGTAGACGCTGCGGCCGTCGATCAGGACCAGCATCTTGTCGGCGACCGTGTTGTTGAAGCCGCGGGCGGTGACGGCCCAGGTGCTGCCGTTCGCCTGGGCCACCTGCAGGCCGGGAGCGAGGCGCAGCGCGTCGGCGAGGGTGGTGGCCCCGGAGCGGCGGATGTCGTCGGCGGTGACCACCGAGATCGCCGCCGCCGCCGCGGAGAGCCTTTCCGGGCGCTTGGACACCGAGGTGACGTCGATGTCCATCAGCTCTTCGATCGAGAGCTGCTTGAGCGCGCCGGGGGCGCTCTGGCCGGCCGCGCTCGGCGGCGCTTCGCGAGGGGCAGGCTGCGGTTGAGGTGCAGGCTCGGACGGAGGGGCAGGCTGGGATCGAGGGGAAGGCTCGGATTGAGGGGCTGGCTGGAATTGAGGGGAAGGTTGGGATTGAGCGGAAGGTTGGGTTTGAGCAGAAGGTTGGGTTTGAGCGGCAGGCTGGGCCTGGGCGATTCGGGTTGTGGCTGCGGCGGCACCCAGCGCCGGCGGCAGCAGCAGCGCGCCCAGGCACAGGCCGCGCAGCCGGCGGCCGGGCGCCACCGGGACGGCTACGGCGACAGAGGCGAGGACGGCGGCGGAGCGCGCATCGCGACCGGCACCGGTCCATGGGGGCGCGGAACACCTGGGCTGCAAGGCAGGCACAGTCATTCGGACCTCTGTCGTCGTCGTCGAAGGCAGTCTGACCGTTTTCGGCGCGATGATACGCAACATTTGCGCCGGAAGGGCGGTGTGCGACAGCTTTCGCGCCCGGCGGCGCGGCTGCCGGAAGGTCCCGCAACCGGTCTGTTGTACGCTGCCGGCCGATGGCTCCTCGGCACCCGGCGCGGCAGGAGCGGCTGGAACGGCCGGTGCGGCTGGCGCTCCAACCCTCGCGCCGCCTCACCGGCTTCAATCTCCTATCGCCGCGCCCGGGCGCCGTCCTCGACGTCGGCCTGGGAAGCACGGAGGCGGAGAGCGAGGCGCTGATCGGCGCGTGGCGGCGGCAGGCCCGAAGGATGCTCGACGCCCTTGGCTGGCAAGACGAAGAGGTCGCGGTGCGGCGCTTCGGCGGCGGCGCCAGCCTCTTCCTGAGCGCGCCGATCGATGCGCTCTACGCCGCCACCGAGGTCAACGATTGGGCCTGGGAGGCCGCGGTGGAAGCGGCCGGCGGCGCGGGCGGCATGGTAGGCGGCACGGGCGAAACCGGGAGCGCGGGCGGGGGCGGCGGCGCGGTCGAGGCAGGAGGCTCGGGCGCGGCAGGCTCGGGCAGGGGCGGCGGCGCGGGCGAGGCAGGCGGCACGGGCGCGGCAGGCTCGGGCGCGGCAGGCTCGGGTGCGGCAGGCTCGGGCGCGGCAGCTTTCGCGGCCGCCGCCGAGCGGCTGCGGTCCGCCGCCGCCCGCGAGAGCAATCCCGCGCTGCTGGCCTTGCGCGCCGCGGCGGCGGCGCGCGGGGTCGCCTTCCTGGCTGACGACGATGAGGTCACGGTCGGCCTCGGCGCCGGCTCGCGCACCTGGCCGCGCGGCGAGCTGCCGCCCCCGGGCGCTGTGGACTGGGCCGCGGTGCACGACGTGCCGGTGGCGCTGGTCACCGGCACGAACGGCAAGACCACGACCGTCCGCCTTGCCGCCGCGATGCTTGCCGCCGCCGGCCGGGTGGCCGGGGTGACCTCCACGGATCTGATCGCCGTCGGCGGCGCGGTGCTCGACGTCGGCGACTACTCCGGCCCGGGCGGAGCGCGCACCCTCTTGCGCGACCGGCGGGTCCAGGCGGCGGTGCTCGAGACCGCCCGCGGCGGCCTGCTGCGCCGCGGCCTGGCGCTCGACCGGGTGACCGCCGCCGCGGTCACCAACATCGCCGCCGATCACCTGGGCGAGTACGGGGTGGAGGATCTCGCGGGGCTGGCGGAAGCGAAGCTGCTCGTCACCCGCGCCGTGGTGCCCGCGGGGCGGGCGGTGCTCAACGCCGACGATCCCGAGCTGGCGGCGCGCGGCAGCCGGGCCGGCCGCGGCAGCGCGCCGGTCACCTGGACCAGTCTCGCGCCGAGCCAGCCGGCCGCCGGGCTCGACCTCGCCGCGCACCTCGCGGCGGGCGGCGACGCCGTCCTGCTCGATGGCGATCGGCTGGTCCTGGTACTCGCAGGCAGGCGCCAGGTCGTGGCGGCGGTCGGCGACGTGCCCATCGCCTTTGGCGGCGCCGCCCGCTACAACCTGGCCAACGCCCTCGCCGCCATCGGCCTGGCCAGCGCCTTCGGGCTGCCGGTGGCGGCGATGGCCGAGGGGCTCGCCGCCATCCGCGACGAGCGCGACAACCCCGGGCGCGGCTACCTGGCGGAGATCGACGGCTTCCACGTCCTGCTCGACTACGCCCACAATCCGCACGGCCTCGCGGCCCTGATCGCCCTGGCCGAGAGCCTGCCGGCCAGGCGGCGCCTGCTGATCCTCGGCCAGGCCGGCGACCGCGACGACGAGGCGATTCGCGACCTCGCCCGTGCCGCCTGGCGCCTGCGGCCCGACCGGGTGATCGTGAAGGAGCTGCCGACCATGCTGAGAGGCAGGCTGCCGGGCCAGGTGACTGCTGTCCTGGAGGACGAGCTCTTGAAACTGGGCGCCCGCCGCCAGGACCTCGGACACGCGGCAACCGAGCTGGAGGCCGTGCAGCAGGCGCTCGACTGGGCACGTCCTGGAGACCTGCTGGTGTTGCTGGTGCACACCCAGCGGGAGGATGCGTTGGAGCTGCTGCGGCGGCGGGGCGGTAGGCGGTAGCGGCTGCGGTCCTGATTGTAATCCCGCCTACTATGTATATAATTAGCATAGTTTCGTGATCTGCCTGAACCACCGATCCGAGGAGGGAATGGTATGAGGCTCGACCCGCTCCGCCGCCGCTTCCGCGCGTCCGCCCGCCTGCTCGTCCTGGGGGCCGTTTCGATCGCGCTCTTCCATCCGGGCCCCGCGCTCTTGGCGGCGGCGGCCCACCGAGCCGCCGCCCCTCCCCCGGCAGCCGCGAACGCGGGCTCGGTCACTCATGGAGAATGGTCCCCGGTCATTCACTTCGATCCGGCAGTGGTGGCAATCCATACCCATGTGCTCCCCGACGGGAAGCTGCTGCTGTGGGAGCGGCATCCGAACCAGCCGGAGCCGCAGTGGATCGATACCTACGTCTGGGATCCGGCAGGCGCACCATCCGGCAAGCTGAAGACCATCAAGAACGAATTCGCCAATGTCTTCTGCGCCGGTCATACCTACCTGCCGGGCGGGAACCTCCTGGTCGCGGGCGGTCACGATCGGTTCGACGGTCGGGGCACCAAAACCCTTCTGTTCTTCGACTACCGGACGGAGCGCTGGAGCCGGGGGCCGGACATGAAGGAGGGGCGCTGGTATCCGACCACCACGGCCCTCGCCGACGGCGACGTGCTGACGATCAGCGGCGAGGCCGGGGGTGACGTCGAGGCGCCGAGCTGGAACGTAATACCGCAAGTCTGGACAGTGCAGACGGCGGCGTGGCGCTACCTGACGACCGCCGCCGCCAGGATGGGTCTTTACCCCTGGATGTTGCTCGCTCCCAACGGGAAGGTCTTTCTTGCTGGGCCGGAGGCGAGGGCTGCCTACCTGGACACGTCCGGCACCGGAAGCTGGCTGCCTGCTCCATCGAGGCCGGACAACCTCTACCGCGATTACGGCTCGGCGGTCATGTACGAGCCGGGCAAGGTGCTGGTCGTCGGAGGTGGCGACCCGCCCACCAACACCGCCATGAAGATCGATCTGAACGCCAATCCTCCCGCCTGGCAGTCCGCTGGAGCGATGAAATACGCCCGCCGCCAGCTCAACGCCACGCTGCTGCCGGACGGGAAGGTCCTGGTGACCGGCGGCACCAGCTCTCGCGGGTTCAACAACGGCGCCGCGGCGATACGGTCCACGGAGCTTTGGGATCCTCGAACCGGGCAGTGGTCGGAGCTGGCCGCCATGTCCCAGGAGGTCAAGCGGCTCTATCACTCCACCGCGGTCCTGCTGCCCGACGGCAGGGTTCTCGCCGCCGGCGGCGGGCTGCCGGCGGCGGAAAACGACGCCGACCGCAAGTACCCCAATGCCCAGCTCTTCTCGCCGCCGTACCTGTTCGCGGGAACCCGCCCCACCATCGCCTCCGCTCCGCCAGCGCTGCATTACGGGGCCAAGTTCACGGTGAAGACGCCGAACGCGGCGAGCATCCGCTACGTGACGCTGCTGCGGCTGGGCTCGGTCACGCACGCTTTCGATCAGAGCCAGCACTTCGTGCGGCTGGAGCCCACCTCGCGCACCGCGGACGGGCTCGAGGCGACCGCGCCCGCCAAGGGCGAGATCGCCCCTCCAGGTCCCTATCTGCTGTTCATCCTCGACGGCTCGGACGTGCCCTCCGTGGCGAAAGTCGTCGAGCTCGGGAAATGACCGGCGGGCGAGCGGCCGCTGCCGCCGCGGGCCTTCTGGGCCTCACCCTGGCTCTCGGCGTTGCCGGGCTCGCGGCGGCGGCCCGGCCGGCCGCCGCCCAGCCGGCGCCGGAGCGGGTGAAGACCATCCCGGACGTCGAGGTCCGCGATCAGGACGGCCGCGGGTGGCGCTTCAGCCGCGACCTGCTGAGCGGCCGGACCGCGGTGATCAGCTTCATCTACACCACCTGCACGGCGTCCTGCCCGCTCGTCGGCCAGGTCTTCGGCGAGCTGCAGGCGGCGCTCGCCGCGGCCGGGCGGGACGACGTGGTCCTGCTGTCGCTGACGCGCGATCCGGAGACCGATACGCCAGAGCGCCTCAAGCGATGGGGTCAGCGCTTCGGCGCACGGCCCGGCTGGTTGTTGCTGTCCGGCGACAAGGCCGCCATGGACGAGCTACTGCTGGCCCTGACCGGCGATCCGGCCCGACGCGGACCGCATTCCGACGCGGTGCTGATCGTCGACCTCGACCAGGGAATCTGGAGACGCGAGAGCGCCGCGGGCCCGCCCGGCTACTACCTGGACATCCTGGATCAGATCCGCCCTTCGGCAACTCGCCCCCGCCACCAGTAGCCTTGCCGCACCCCCCGCCGAACCTGCGTGACTCGTCGTCGAAGTGTCCGGACTCGTCCGTCGTCTCAGGCTGGTTCGTATGTTCAATCCCGGGCAGGGCGCGTCAAAACCAGCCGCGGATACTTCGGAGCCGCGCAGCGCTGCGGCGTCCTCGATCCCAGCTTGACATGGCTTGGTATCCTCCCTATAGTTCACCAGGTGGTGAACTATAGGGCGGAGCATCTTGACCGCATTTTCGCGGCGCTGGGCGACCCCACCCGCCGGGCCATCCTTGCCCGTCTGGAGCGGGAGGACGGCCTTTCCGTCAGCGCCCTGGCGGAACCCTTCACGATCAAGCTACCGGCGGTGATGAAGCACCTGGACGTTCTCTCCGCGGCCGGGCTGATCAACCGCTCGAAGAACGGGCGAACCGTGACGGTCGAGATCTCGACCGATCCCCTGAAGGAAGCCATGGACTGGCTCCGCCGTTACGAGCGCTTCTGGTCCTCCAGCCTGGACCGCCTCGTCGAGTACGCGGAAGCGAAGGAAGCCGAAGCGCGGAGGAATGGCAAATGACGAGCATGACCCTGGTGCGGCGCATCGCGGCCCGGCCGTCCATCGTCTTCGAGGCGCTGGCGACGGAAGAAGGCATGACCTCATGGTGGGGCCCGGCCGATTTCCCCGTGCTGGCGGCCAAGGCAGACGTGCAGGTGGGTGGACGGTTCCAGGTGCGGTTCCGCACGGTGGACGGCCAGGAGCATGTCTGTGCCGGCGAGTTCCTCGAGATCGCCAGGCCCGAGCGGATCGTCATGAGCTGGCAATGGACACTCAATGGCGCCCCCGAGGAGCAGGGCTCGATCTCGCGCCTCGAGCTGCATCTGCGCGCCATCGACACGGGGACGGAGCTCACGCTCATCCACGCCGCCCTGCGCGACGAGGCATCCGCCCGCAGTCACGAATGGGGTTGGAACGGCGCCCTGGACAAGCTCATGCGGAACTTCGCTGAAATCCGTACCGGCTAGCTTCGCTGGCCGGGATCTGCGGTTACGCCGACAAGGAGACGGACGATGTCCAAGACCATGCCTCAGCTCATCCTGATTGTATCCCTGGCCGTGATCAGCCCGCTCCTTGCGGACGCGGGCAAGGATCCCTATCCGAAGATGGCTCCCATCGAGCAGTACTTGCCCGCAAGCCAGGCCGCCGAGATCGCCTTGGCGCGTGGCGCAGGGCCCGCTGCGGTCTCGGACAAGGCCGAGATCCTCGTGCTCGGCGCCCACGGCTATGACACGGCGGTGAAGGGAAGCAATGGCTTCGTGTGTTTCGTGGAAAGATCGTGGGCGAACGACTTCGACGCCCCCGAGTTCTGGAACCCCAAGATCCACACGCCGCAATGCTGGAACGCGGCCGCGGTCAGCTCGGTGCTCCCGGACTATCTCAAGCGCACCCAATGGGTGCTGGCGGGCGTCTCCAAGGAGGAGATGCTGGCCCGGACGAAGGCGGCGCTGGCGGCCCACGAGATCGGCTCGCCCGCTCCGGGGTCCATGGCTTACATGTTGTCGAAGGACCAGTACATAAAAGATCCGCAGCCGGGCGTGGAGGCGCGCTGGTATCCCCATGTCATGTTCTTCGTGCCCACCACCGAGGACTCGAGCTGGGGCGCCAACGTTCGTGGCGGACCGATCTTCTCGACCACCAGCGACGTGGAACCGATCACGACCTTCTTCGTGGTGGCGCCCAAGTGGTCCGATGGGAGCGTCGGACCCTACGTCCCGACTACAGCGACACCCGAAACCCATCGCCACCGCTGACGGAACACCCGCGATGGCGGGCCAGACCCGCCGGCGGGACCGGGCTGACCGCCGACTACACTCGGGAAGCTGGGCTCGGCTTCCGACCCGACTCAGTTCGCGATGGTCGCCGTGGAGCCGTCCATCTTGGTGATCTTGATCGAGAAATCCTCCTTGTAGGTCCATGCCTGGTCCTGGAGGTACCGGAGCGCGATCTCCTCGCCCTGCAGGAGCGAGATGTCGGTGTCACTGCGCCAGTGGATGCCGGCATGAATGCCGTGGCCGAAGGAGATGTTGTGCGCCAGCTTGTGGAGCTCGCCGTTGACTGTCAATTTGCCGGCATCGGGGCCGGTGTAATCGACGCGGTTTTGCCCGTCGGTGGACACCATCGGTCCCGGTTTGGCCGGGATGGTGGCGCCTCCGTCGAAGAAGAACTTGAGCACCGTGATGCAGGCGCCGCCCACCGTTCCGTGCCCGGTCGGATAGGCAGGATGGGCGGGCGACCCCTCGGGAAAGGCTTGCGAGAGCAGGTAACTGCGGTACTTCTTCTGGCTCTCCTGCAACGCCTGCGAGTCGAGGATGATCTTGCTCAGATCCTTGGCCGCGGCGGGAAGGTTCGGCTGCTTGGTCTTGAGCAGATCCACCAGGCCGCCGCCGGACTCGGGACGGTGCCGCAGGTGGACGATCCACTTCTGCCACCAGACACTGTTGATCGCCGTGCGCGCCACCGCGGCCAAGGTCGACGCGATGTCCGGGCCGCCGAAGGTGCCGAAAGCGACCTGCTGCTTGTAACCCGTTTTCGGGTTGTAGGGGCTGCCCGGGTTCACCTCGATGCCCAGCGTCTTCAGCACCAGGTAGGCGATGAAATATGCCTGGTACAGCTCGTCCACGTGGGTATAGGACGCCAGGCCGCGGCCGTTGTAGAGATATGCCTTCCCGACCGGCTTCACCATGGGCGGTGTCGAGCCGTTCTGCACGTCTGCCCAGGCCTTCAGATCCGTCATGTAATCGACGCCGGAGGCCAGGATGTCCAGCTTCTGATCGATCGGCTGCACGCCGAGAGCGGTCGCCAGGATGGCGAACTGCGAAACGTACGGCCCGATCGTCTCGCCCTCGAAGTACCCCGGGAAGGCCTTGGACGGCCCGCCGCGGAAGAGCAGCTCGGGCGTCACGTTGCCGCTCGGGTCGCGCGGTCCCGCGTAGGCGGCGAGGCCGCTCAGCTCCTTGGCGGCGGCGACCGCGGTCGGGTTGCCGGGGTAGTCGGCGAACGCCACGTCACGCAGCAGGGACGCCCAATACAGCTCCACCAGCTCCGTCGCGTACTCGGGGCTCGCCAGCGCCGGAGCGGCCGGCACCAGCGGCGCGCCGTAATTCTGCGAATCGGCGCCAACCAGGGTCTTGGCGAACGCCCCTTGTGGACCGTTCAAGGGCCGCCCGAGGCCGAGCAGGCCCTTCACCTCGAAGTTGGCGTCGCCCATATGGCCAGGCATCCCCAGGGCCTTCCTGAAGTCGTGGAACGATTGCGGGTTGACGATGCCTGGACTGTCCTGCTTGAGGCATTTCGTGTACGTGGCGGACCTGTCGGGATAGCGCTGTTCGTCGCCGTTTGTCGGATGAGGCGGAAGCTTGGCCGTCGGGATCGCCTCCGCCGTAGCGGTACCAAAGCGAACCTCGAACGCCTCCTTCCCCTGCTGATCGGTCACACCTGCCGGATAGCATTGCGGCGACGCCTGCGGCAACTTGCCTAGATGAGCCATCGATCGCCTCCTTGTTTCCGTTTTCATGTGCAGCGAGGTCAATCCCGCGTCACACCGCCCCTGTTACCGGTCCGGAGCCCACACGGGCGCGCCGGCAGAAGATCCGGGCAGGGACAGACTAACAGCATACAAGCAAGTATTTTCTTTCGTCAAGGAACCGTGGTGCCGCGGGTGCACACCGCGCACACGGCGGCGGCGGAAAGAGCCCTCCTCAAGGACTCGGCGCGGGCGGCACCGCCAGCCGCGCCTGCCGCAAGGATCTCGGCTGATCAGGCAGCGCCGGCCGCCGGCGCCAGCACCACGGCGGTGCCGTAGCAGAGCACCTCGGTGACGCCGTTCATCACCTCCGTCGCGTCGTAACGCACGCCGATCACGGCGTTGGCGCCTTGCGACTCGGCGTGCTGGACCATCAGGATGAAGGCTTCGGCCCGCGTCTTCTCGCACAGCGAGGTGAAGAGCGAGATGTTGCCGCCGACCAGGGTCTGCAACGAGCCGCCGAGCGTGCCGAAGATCGAGCGCGAGCGCACGGTGATGCCGCGCACGATGCCCAGGGTGCGCATCACGCGGTAGCCGTCGATGCCAAAACCCGTCGTGGTCATTGAACCGTCCATGTCCCTTCCTCCTTTTCGTGCCGCTTCTTTGCAGCGATCATCTTCCCTGCTGGGGCCTGCTCAACTCGGATCGTCGTCCGGCCGCTCCCGTGGCTCGCCGCGGCGCGAGGGACCGGCCTCGCCGCCCGTCGCCGGCCGCGCCGGCCGCTGCCTCTCTGCACGGTAGGTCTGGCGCCCCGGCAGGTCCTTCATGGGCTCGTCGTCCCCTGCCAGCTCGAGGTGGAACTGGTGCAGGAAGCGGTGGATCACGGGCGCGAACAGCACTCCGGCCACCACCAGGAAGCCGATCCCGGCGAACAGCGCGTAGGCAGAGGCGAAGAGCTTGCCGGCGACCGTATGGATCTCGCCCACCGGCCCCATCCCGCCGAGCAGCATGGACGCGTTGAGCAGCGAGTCGATGTAGGGCATCCCCTCGAAATGATGGTACCCGGCAACGCCGACGGCTAGGGAGCCGGCGACGAAGGCGAGCGCGAACAGGGCGTGCCCAAGCATCCGGCGCGCGAAGGCCCGGCGAGGCAGCAGCGGCATCGACTTGTGCTCGTACATCGACCGCCCGAGGACGCCGCGGGACGTCCGGCCGGCCAGGCTCACCGCGAGGCGCCGCCGTCGCGGCCGGCGGCGTAGACCGTGGTCCGCGGGTGATAGATCCGCCAATCGAACCAGTAGTCCTTCATCGCCGGCAGCGGCCGCAGCCGCCGCCCCTGCCAGGGACCGGCGACCGCCTGCCCCTGGAAGTCCCATTCGCTGCCGCTCGTGCCGTCCACCCAGAGCCGCGGCGGCGCCGTTGCCGTCGCCGCCGGCGACCCGTCGAGCTTGGCGAAGAAGGGCACGCGCCGGCCGTCGAAGGCGCTCTCGAAGGCGCGCAGCGAGCGGCCGTCCTCGCCGACGAGGATGACCACGGGCAGCCCGCCAAGGTCGTCCTGGATGACGCCCTGGCCAGCGAGGGCCGCGATCGGGTAGGCGCGAGCGGCACCGCCCTGCTCGAGGCCCAGGACGAGCGCGCGCGGCGGCAGCGGCCCGCGGCCGTCGGCGCCCGGGACCCCCGCGACCACCGGCATCCGGCCGGTCTTCGCCTCCCAGTCGGCGCTCCACGTCCGCCAGGCGGGCGAGGCGTCGGGACGCAGCACGCGGCCGGCGGGATGCTCGCGGCGCCAGATGGCGAAAGCGACCTCGTCGGCGAACACCAGCCGCAGCCGGCTGCCGCGCAGCGGACCTGCGAACGCCTCGCCGGTGGACTGCTGCCACCAGGAACCGGTCTCGTCGTCGCGCATGACGAAGTTCTGGTTGTTGATGCCGGCAAGATGGAGCGTCAGGCGCCGGCCTCCCACCGTCTCGTTCCACACCAGACCGGTGTGGCAGAGCGTTCAGTAAGTTACGGCGACCGGCGTGCCGCCGACCTCCTCCTCCACCACGTGGTGGAAAGCGATCTGGCGCACCGGGAAGGCCGCCGCATCGCCTTGAACCTGGATGGCCAGCACCATGTCGCCGGGATCGACGAAGGCGGTGGCGGCGGCAGGCGACGCGAAGCCAGTGCGGACGAGGGGCGGGAACAGCCTTTCGAACAGGTTCTGGCGCGCCATCCAGGCGGCCGCGCCCACCGGGACCAGCGCCGCGGCCAGCAGCAGCCGTCCCGGCCATCGCGTCGATCCCCAGAGGCGCCAGGCCAGCGCCGCGGCGGCGGCAAGCGCCACCAGGGTGGCTGCCGGGGCCGCGCGCAGAAGCGCATAGGCCCGGGCCATGGCCGCCGCGCTCTGCGGCACGAAGGGCCGCAGGGTCCAGATCGGAATCCACACGACCGCTACCGCGGCGGCGATGACCGCGAGCAGAGTGGCGGCCCACGGCCACCGGCGCGGCCGGGAGGGGGCCATCTTGCCAGGCATCGACCCTCCGGCAGCCGCCCGCGGCTCTACCACAGCCGGCCGCAGCTCTTCGGCAGCCGGCCGCGGCGGCAGTTGCTCCCCGCGCAACGGCTCCGTTGGCATCGTCATGTCACCGCTCATTGTATCCGGCCAGCCAGCCGGGCCGGCCTCCTCGCTGCCCCGGGCCGGTCGAGGCGGCCATCGCCCCCCCCGCCGCCACCGCGGCGCCCGATCGGTTAAGCTAGCCGGCCGGACCACCTGACGCCTGCCCCCGCGCGGCACGCTCCCGGTTGCCGACATGCGCGATCCCAAGCTGATCGAGTACTACGACCGGCGCGCACCGGAGTACGAGCGCATCTACGAGCGGCCGGAGCGGCAGCGCGACCTCGGCGAGCTGGCCACCTTGCTCGGCGCCCTGGTCGCCGGGCGCGACGTGCTCGAGGTCGCCTGCGGCACCGGCTACTGGACGCAGCGGCTCGTGCCGCGGGCGCGCTCCTGGCTGGCGACCGACGCCGCCGCGGAGGCGTTGGCGCTCGCCCGCGGCAAGACCTACCCCCCGGGACGGGTCGCCTTCGCGATTGCCGACGCCTACGCGCTCGCGGCGGTTCCGGGCCGCTTCGACGCGGCGCTCGCCGGCTTCTGGTGGTCCCACGTGCCGCGCCAGCGGCTGCCTGGCTTCCTGGCCCAGGTGGGGCGGCGGCTCGAGCCGGGCTCGCGGGTGGTGTTGTTCGACAATCGCTACGTGCCTGGCAGCAGCCTGCCGATCGGCCGCCGCGACGCTGCCGGCAACACCTACCAGCGGCGGCGCCTGGACGACGGCAGCGAGCGCGAGCTGCTCAAGAACTTCCCCACCGCCGCGGAGCTTCAGGCCGCCGCCGCGGCCGCCAGCGCCGGCGAGCGCTCGGTCGTCGAGCTGCGCTACTTCTGGTGCCTCGCCTACGTGGTCGATCCGGCCGCCAGCGAGGCCCCGGCAGCCGCCGCGGAGGCGACGCCGCGGGCGGCCGCGCCGGAAACGCGATAGGCTCTCGCGGCATCTGGTCCCGGACGGCCTGCCGGCCACGCCGGTACGCCAGGGAGCGCCCGAAACATGGCCGTGATCGATTTCCACAATCACTACTATCCGCCGGTCTATCTCGACGCGCTGCGGACCGGCGACACCAACGTCCGGGTGACGGTGGACGCCGACGGCAATCCATGGCTGCACTACCCCGGCGACTACAACATCGCCGTGCGCGGTCATCGCGACATCGACTACCGCGAGGAGGTGCTGCAGGAGCTGGGGGTGGACACCCAGGTCCTGAGCCTGACGACTCCCGGCACCCACGTGGAGGCGAAGGCGACGGCGGCGCGGCTGGCCAGCCTGGTCAACGACGCCTTCGCCGCGGTCGTCGAGGACAAGCGGGGACGTTTCGCCGCGCTCGCCACGCTGCCGCTCAACGACCCTCCCGCGGCGGTGCGCGAGCTCGAGCGCGCCTGCACCCAGCTCGGCTTCCCCGGCGCGATGCTGTTCAGCAACGTCAACGGCGTGGCGCTCGCCGACGCCCGCTTCTGGCCGCTGTACGAGGCCGCGGACGGACTCGGCGCGGTGCTCCACATCCATCCCACCAATCCCGTCGGCGTCGAGGCGATGACCGAGTACTGGCTGATGCCGCTGGTGGGCTTTCTGTTCGACACCACGCTCGCCGCGGGCAAGCTGGTGTTCAGCGGCGTCGCCGAGAGGTTCCCGCGCATCCGCTGGGTGCTCGGCCACCTGGGCGGCGCCATACCGTACCTGGCGGAGCGGCTCGATCGCGGCTATCACGCCTTCCGCGACTGCCGCGAGCACCTCACCCGGCCGCCCAGCGAGGTCCTCAAGCGCTTCTACTTCGACACCGTGAACTTCGACCCCGGCGCCCTGCAGCTCGCCGCCGGCTTCGCGGGCGCCGATCACCTCCTGGCGGGCAGCGACTACCCGCACCAGATCGGCAGCATCCCGGCGATGCTGCGGGCGATCCGCGGCATGCGGGTCTCCGAGCTCGAGCAGGCCGGCATCCTGGGCGACAACGCGGCGCGCCTGCTGTGGACCTGACTCCCACCGCCACCCCCTCCCCTTCGCTCCGGCCAACAGTTACGTCTCACCGGCGGCCGGCGTCATGACGCTGCCCATCTTCCTGGTCCTGGCGCTGCTGGTCGCCGTGGTGGTCTGCTTCTCGCTCGAGACCATCTCGGTCGACATCACGACCCTGCTGCTGCTCTGCGCGCTGGTGCTGCTCGGACTGCTGCCGGTTCGCGAAGCCTTCGCCGGCTTTTCGAGCGACATCGTGATCGTGCTCGCCGCCCTGTTCGTTCTCTCGGGCGCGCTGATCAAGACCGGCGTGATGGAGAACTTCGGCGCCGCGATCTCGCGCCTCGCCGGGACCAGCCGCACCCGGGTCCTGCTGCTGCTGATGCCGGCCACCGCATTCATCGCCGCCTTCATCCACAACACCACCACCACCGCGGTCTTCCTGCCGGCAGTGCTCGGGCTGTGCAAGAAGAGCCGCCTCAACCCCAGCCAGATCCTCATCCCCTTCGCCTTCGCCTCGATGATGGGCGGCACCTGCACCCTGCTCGCCTCCTCGACGACGATCGCGGCGAGCGGCTACATGGCGAGCGCCGGCCTGCGGCCGATCGGCTTGTTCGAGTTCCTGCCCGTCGGCATGGCCGTCGTCGGCACCGGCATCCTGTACATGGTCCTGGTCGGCGCGCGGCTCCTGCCGCGGCGGGCGGAAGGCAGCCTGACCGACAGCTACAACGTCCGCGAGTACCTCTCGGAGGTCGTGATCACCGGCGGCTCGCCCCTCGCCGGCCGCACCATCCGCGACCTGCGCCCGTCGGCCTTGGGCCTCACCGTGCTGGCGATCCACCGCGGCGACCGGACGCTCTACCCGGGGCCGGGAGTGACCGTGGAGGAAGGGGACCTGCTGATCGTCAAGGCCAGCCGCGAGGCGCTGCTCGAGGTGAAGAAAACCGCGGGGATGGAGATCGTCCCCGACCTGCGGCTCGGCGATCAGGACCTGGTCGGCGGCACGATCAAGATCGCCGAGGCGATCATCATGCCGCAGTCGCTGCTCATCGGCAGGACCCTCCGCGAGCTGGACTTCCGCCAGCGCTACGGGCTGACGGTGATCGCCGTGCACCGGCGCGGCCACGCCTTTCCGACCAAGATCGGCAGCCTCTCCCTGCACGTCGGCGACGTGCTCCTGCTGCAGGGCGATGCCGAGCGCTTCGCCGACCTCGGGGGGAGCCTCGACGTCTGGGTGCTCGAACAGACCGAGCATTACGAGGCGAACCGCCGCCAGCGCCTGCTGGCGATCGGCCTGTTCGCGCTGGCGGTCGGCGCCGCCGGCATCGGCGCCGTGCCGCTTGCCATCGCCTTCCTGCTCGCCGCGCTGGCGGCCATCCTGCTCAAGCTGATCAGCGCCGAGGAGGCCTACAAGCACATCCACTGGCGGCTGATCATCCTGATCGCCGGCATGACCTCCTTCGGCGCGGCGATGAAGAGCTCCGGGGCCGCCGCGTACCTGGCGGACCTGATCGTCCGCTGGGGAGCGCCGCTCGGCGTGCCCTACATCATGCTCGGGTTCGCGGTGCTCACCATGGTGCTGAGCCAGCCCATGTCCAACGCCGCCGCCGCCCTGGTGGTGCTGCCGGTGGCCCTCTCCACCGCCGTCCGCCTGCACGTCGAGCCCCGCACCTTCGGCATCCTGGTGGCGCTGGCCGCCTCGATCTCCTACATCACCCCCTTCGAGCCCTCCTGCCTGCTGGTCTACGGCCCCGGCAAGTACCGCTTCCGCGACTTCCTCGTCGCCGGCGCCCCGCTCTCGCTGCTGCTGCTGGTGGTGCTGATGCTGCTGGTGCCGCGGCTGTGGCCGCTGAGGTGAGGCCGCCGCCGGGGTTGTGGCCGTTGGGGTGAGGCCGCCGCCGCGGCCGCTCGCGCCTCCTGGGCGGCAGCGACGATCCGGCCCGGACCGCCCGGCAGGGGATCGCGCCCTTCCACATATCTATATATCGCTGTTGTTTATCTGGATAGCATGAGCTAACTTCCTGGACACGCGGCACCGAGATCAGCGCGCAGCTCCCACTCCCATCCCGCGAGGAGGCTAGCCAAATGCACCTGACAATGCGTCAGCTCCATCGATGTCTTCCAATGGTCATGCTCGCCGTTTTCGCTCCGTCGCTCGGCGCCGAGCAGCAGGGGCCGCGCTTTCCCGTCGGCTCGGTGGGCGAGCAGGCGTCCGCGCACGCGGTTCCCAAGCCGCTGCTCGCTGCCATGGGCTCCTTCGCGCCGGTCGCCCTGCGGCGGGCCGAGGAGGGCGCGGTCGACGAGCTCGACGCCATGTCCCGCCACAACTCGCAAGGCAAAGAGCCGCGGCAGGTCGGCATCAACCGCCGGCTGCCCGAGCCGATCGTGGTGCAGGTCTCCCTGGCGCAGCGGGTGCCCCCGGGAGCGACCGCCGACGGCCTCGGCGTCTTCGCCGGCTCGGACACCGGCGCCTGGACGTGGGGGACCCGGGTCCGCGTGCCGGGCGCGGGGCGGATCCGCCTGCACCTGGCCGGCGTCGAGCTGCCCGCGGGCACGCGCCTCTGGGTATGGGGAGCGCAGGAGGCGCCGCGCTCCTTCGGCCTCGAGTTGATGGACTACTCGCACGAGCTGTGGACGCCGAGCGTCGGCGGCGAGACGATCGCGCTGGCGCTCGACGTCCCCTCAAAGGCCACCGGCGAGGCTCGCTGGTCGATTCGCGACCTCGCGGAGGTTCCCGCCGGCGAGGGCGGCCTCCGCCCGGGCGGCGCCAAGCCCGATGCCGGCGGCTGCCTGATCGACGCCAACTGTTCGAGCGACGGCGACGTCGCCATCGCGCAGGCTTCGTCGGCACACCTGCAGTTCGTCATGAACGGCGGCGACTACGTCTGCTCCGGGAACCTCCTCAACCCGAAGGCGTCACCCGCGCCCCCCTACCTGCTCACCGCCAATCACTGCTTCTCGACCCAGGGGGAAGCTTCCAGTCTCGAGGCATTCTGGGATTTCCAGACGGCGTTCTGCGGCGACTCCTTTCCCGGCAACATCGATCTCAGCTCGCTGCCGAGGAGCAACGGCGCCAGGCTGCTCGCCACCTCGCTCGATTCTGATTTCACGTTCGTGCAGCTCAACAGCATCCCGACCGGCCGCGCGCTGCTCGGCTGGACCACCGCCCCGGTCTCCGACGACGACCTGGTGAGCAGGGTCTCGTATCCGGTCGCCGGCAACGTCCAGTACCCGCAGACCTACTCGCAGTCGCAGGTGGACAACGATCCACCCACCTTCCAATGCGGCGACAGCGGCGGGCGGCCCCTGAGCGATCTCTCGAAGTTCATCTACTCGGACCTGGGACAGGGCGGTATCTACGGCGGCAGCTCGGGGTCGGTCGGCTACATCGCGGGAGGCTACGCCGTCGGCCAGCTCTTCGGGTTCTGCTACTCGCCCCCGGTACCGGACGGTTGCAACACCGCCGGCTACTCGGAGATCGACGGCGCGTTCGCCGACACCTATTCCAGCATCAGCCAGTACCTCTCGCCGGGACCCAGCGGCCAGTGCATCCCCAGCGCCACGACGCTGTGCATCGACGATCAGCCGGGCGATCAGCGCTTCGAGGTCCAGGTGCAGTTCAGCACCTCCTCCGGCGGCGGCCTGTCGGGCCCCGGGAACTCGATCTCGCTCTCCGGCCTCGGCGTCACCCACGGCGGCCTGTACTGGTTTTTCAGCAGCGACAACCCCGAGCTGCTGATCAAGGTGATCAACGGCTGTGGGTTGAACAACAAGTTCTGGATCTTCTTCGCCGGCACGACCAACGTCGGCCTCACCATCGTGGTGACCGACACGCAGTCGGGCCACCTGGTTTCTTATACCAGCCCGGACCAGGTGGCGCTGGCCACCGTTCAGGATACGAGCGCCCTGCCCTGCCCGTGAGCGGCGGGCGGCAGCTACCCGCTACCCGTGGTCGACCAGGGCCATGACGATGCGGTCCTGGGCTTGTCTGGCGTGCCAGACGTCGCGGCTGCGGTTGATCAGGATCGAGAAGGCGTAGACCTTGCCGGAGACGGCCTTCGCGTACCCCGACAGGGCGGAGACGCCTTCGATGGTGCCGGTCTTGGCGAAGACGTTGCCGCGGTAGGGCGGCCCGGTCAGGCGGCTGTGGAGCGAGCTTTCGAGCTCGCCCGCCGAGGGCAGCGACTGCACGAACTCCGCACCCCAGCGGTGCAGGTACATGTGGCGCAGCAGCTGCGTCACGGCGCGCGGCGTGAAGCGGTCCTCGCGGCTCAGGCCCGAGCCGTCGACCATGTTGAACGCGGTCCGGGGGACGCCGAGACCCACCAGGAAGTCGCCGACGGCGCGCACGCCGCCGCTCCAGCTGCCGTCGGCGCAGCGGCGGGCGCCGAGCAGCTTGACCAGGCTCTCGGCATAGAAATTCTGGCTGCGCTTGTTGGCGATGCGAATGCTGTCGAGCAGGCTGCTGCGGTACACCGCCACCCTCTCCCACACCGGACCGGGCAGCCGCTGCACCGGCCGCAGCCTTCCCTGCACCTCGATCCCCTCCTGGGCGAAGGCGTCGACCAGCGCCATCCCGAAGTACCGCACCGGGTCGGGCACGGTGACCCAGACCTCGAGCGGCCCGGAATCGTGGTAGATGGTGCCGGCCACGATCAGGCGGTCTTCCCGGCGCATGACCGTCAGGTGGTTGTGGCTCCGCGAGCTGGTGGTGACGGCGGTGTTGGTGACCTGGAAGATGGATACCGGCGGCACCGTCTCGACCCGCACCAGCCCGCTCTTCTGCCGCGGCCAGACCCGCACCAGCACGCAGTTGTCGTTGAACGAGAGCGCCGCAACCGGGGCCTCGTACCAGCTGGCGAGCTGCAGGCGCGGCCAGTCGGGGTGGATCTGCAGCGCCTCGAACAGCCCATCGTCCAGGTAGAGGTCGCCGGCCACCCGGCGGACGCCGCGCGCCGCGAGCTCGCGCGCCCAGCCGCGGAAGGCGCCATAGGAGTCGCCGTCGAAGGCGCGGCCCGAGATATTGGGATCGCCGCCGCCGATGACCCCGAGGTCGCCGTGCAGCACGCCGTCCTGCACCTGGCCGCGCAGCAGCAGGCGCGTCTCGTACAGGTAGCCGGGGCCGAGCGCGTCGAGCGCCGCGGCGGTGGTGAACAGCTTGGTGTTGGAAGCGATGGTGCGCGCATCGTCGCCGTTGTAGGTGTAGACGGTGTCGCCGCCATCGACCTCGACGACGTGCACCCCAAGCGCCGACGTCTCGCGCGCCTCGCGGCCCACCTCGAGCCCCACTGCCTGTTGCAGCGGCGTGGCGCCGGCCGCCGGCACGCCCACCGCCGCCGCCGCGGGGGGCGGCGCCGCGGCCCGGTGGCGGGGACGGTGTGGACGGACGGCCGCCGACGCGCCGGCGCCGAGCGGCCACGCCGCGCCGGCGGTCAGCAGGACGGCGAGGGCGGCGAGGGCGGCGATACGGCCTGTCCGCCGGGAACTGCGGCGCCTTGCGGCCTGCGGCAAGCGGTGCGGCGCGGGCCTTCTCGGGGGCTGTGCCACGCTAGGGTGCCGCCGCGCGCCCGCTCGGGGCCGCGCCGTCGCCGGGCCCGAGATAGGTCTCGAACCACCGGACGATGGCGGCCGTCGCGCGGATGCGGTTGGCGATCTTGCGGAAGCCGTGTCCTTCGTCCGGGAACAGCACGAGCTGGACGGGGACGCCGCGCCGCTCGAGCGCCTGCACCACCTGCTGGGCCTCGATCACCGGCACGTTGGTGTCGTTGGCGCCATGCAACACCAGTGTCGGCGCGCGCACGCGGTCGAGCTTGTGGATCGGCGACAGCGCCCGCAGCATCTCCCGCTGCTTGTCGGGGTCGCCGTACTTCACCTTGGAGATCGCCGCCATCCAGGGCTCGGTGTGAGCGAAGAAGGTCTCGAAGTTGACGATGCCGTAGAGATCGGCGCCGGCCGCGAACAGCTCCGGGAACTCGGTCAACCCGGCCATGGTCATGTAGCCGCCGTAGGAGCCGCCGGCGATGCCGATCCGCCGCGGATCGGCGATGCCATCGCGCACCAGGTACTCCACCGCGGCGCGGATGTCGCGCACCGCGCCGGCGCGCAACGCGCCGTTGTCCAGGTTCTCGAAGCGCTTGCCGAAGCCGGACGAGCCGCGGACGTTGGGGGCGAAGACGCCGATGCCGCGCGCCAGCAGCGCCTGGTAGAGCGAGTCGAAGTGCGGGCGCTCCTGGGCCTCGGGACCGCCATGGAACGCAACCACCACCGGTCCCGGCGCCGGCGGCCACGGAGGACCCGATGGACCCTGCTGTCCCGGCTGTCCCGGCACCCGCGCCGGGCGATAGAGCCAGCCCGACAGCTCCAAGCCGTCGAGGGCCGGGAAATGCACCAGCTGCGGCGCGACCAGCGCGCCGAGATCGATGCCGTCGTGGGCCGAATGCGTGACCTGGCGAAGCCGGCCGGTGGCGCGATCCACCACCCACACGTCCGACGGCAGGCGCGAGCCCTGGATGGTGAGCGCCAGCAGGCGGCCGTTCCGGGAGAAGGCCATGTCGCGCACGAGCTCGCCGGGCAGCGCCGGGCCGGGCTCCTGGCGGAGCGTGTCGAGATCGAGGAAGCTCAGCTGCGAGCTGCCCGCGGCATTCCACAGCAGGGCGGCGGTGTGGCCGTCCTCGGTCAGCCTGAAGTCCTCGAGCTCGGCGTCGCCGCGCGCCGCGAGCACCTCGATCCCGCCGCCGGCCCTGCCGGGCGCCGCGACGACCGGCACTTCCCCCGGTCGCGGGCGGCCCAAGCGGATGCGCGCCAGCGCCGAGAGGTCGCGGTCCTCGTTCGAGGCCAGGTAGACCGTCATGCCGTCGGGCGCGAACACCGGGGACCCAAACCTCGCCGGTGGCTGGTGAGGAGTGAGCAGCGCCTCGCGGCCGGACTGCAGGTCGACGATCGAGACGTCCTCGTCGCTGCGTTGCCTGACCCGCTGGATCAAGCCGAAGCGCCCGTCGCGGCTGACGTCCGACAGCTGGGCGGTGCCACCGCCGGACGCGACCCGCCGCCAGACGCCGGTCCCCATCTCGTAGGTGAAAGGATCGATCGAGGCGGCATCGGTCCGGTTGGACGACAGCAGCAGCAGGCGGCCGTCATGGCTGAAGCCGTCCAGGAGGTTGCTCGCCTTGCCGTCGGTCCCCGCGGCGGTGACACGGGAAAGCTGCTGGCCGTCGGTCCGCACCAGGTAGATCTGGGAGTTCATGCCGCCTCCAGGAGCCAGGCTGAACGCCAGGAACCGCCCGTCGGGCGACCATGCGACCGTGCCGACCTGATCGTCGAGGCTCGTCACCCGCTCCGGCCGCACGCCGTCGGAGGCCACCTTCCACACCTGCGGCACGCCGCTCTGGTTCGAGACGAAGGCGAGGCTCAGGCCGTCGGGCGAGAAGCTCGGCGACCAGCAGCCGCCGATGCGGGCCATCCGCGCCACCTCGGCATCCAGGGCGCCGGCTGCCGGCACGGCCTCACCTGGGCCTGGCACGGCCGGCGTCGTGGGCACGGCCGGCGTCGTGGGTACGGCCGGCGTCGTGGGCGCGGCCGGCGTCGTGAGCGCGGCCGGAGCGCCGGGATTGGCCGGCGCGGCGGGCGCGGCGTTCAGGGCCTGAAGGGCGAGCGACGACAGCAGCGCGGCGAGCGCCACCGGCACGGCTGCGAGCGCCGGGTGCCGGGGGAAGGAGGCGCGGCGCCGAAACGATGCAGCGCCACGCGGCGGCGGTTGGATGGCGGAACGCGGCGAAACGGACATGGCGGGCTCCTGCGGGAAACGCCGCGAGGGCAACGAACCGCGCGTAGTGTATTACGCCAGGGATCTCAGCGCCCGCCCCGCCGCGGCCCGAGCGGCACCCCCAGGGAGCGCGGCGGGCGGGCGTGACCGATGAAGCCCGCCAGCACCACCAGCGTCAGCACGTAGGGGATCGTCTGGACGAGCTGCGCCGGCACCCCGGCCGTTCCCTGCATCCGGATCGCCACGGCCTCGGCGAGCCCGAACAGCAGGCAGGCGAACATCGTCGGGAACGGCCGCCACCTGCCGAAGACCAGGGCCGCCAGCGCGATGAACCCGCGGCCGGCGGTCATGTTGCGGGTGAACTGCGAAGCCTGGCCGATCGCCAGGTAGGCGCCGCCCGCCGCCGCCAGCGCTCCCGACGCCATCACCGCCGCGAAACGGATGCGCGCGACCGACAGGCCGGCGCTCGCCACGGCCTCCGGGTTCTCGCCGGCGGCGCGCAGGCGCAGCCCGAAGCGGGTGCGCTCGAGGACGTACCAGGTGAGCGGCACCAGCAGGGCGGCCAGCACGACCGGCGCCCGCGGCAAAAGCTCGCCGCGCGGCAGCTGCGGCGTCTCGCTCGTCGAGGCGAAGAGCGCGCCGGAGAGCAGCGGCGGCAGGCCCAGGAACAGGACGTTGACGGCCGCGCCGCTGACCACCTGGTCGGCGCCGAAACGGATCGCGGCGGTGGCGTGGACCAGTGCCACGGCCGTGCCGGCGCCGGCCGCCGCGAGCAGCCCGAGCCAGGGCTGGTGGGCGAAGTGGGTGACGGTGGCGGCGGTGAAGGCGCCGGCGAGCATCAACCCTTCGAGCGCGATGTTGACGACTCCCGAGCGCTCCGCGTACAGGCCGCCGAGCGCCGCGAGCAGCAGCGGCGTCGTCATCCGCACGGCCGACGCGGCGAGGAAGCCGGCCGTCTGGACGCTCATGCCGTTCATGGATTGGCGCTCCGCGGCAGGCGCTGGCCGCGGCTCCGCCTGTCGCCTGTCGCGGCACTCCCCGCTCGTCGGGCGGCGACGAACAGGATCGCCAGCCCCTGCAGCACCAGCACCAGGTCGCGCGAGACGTGCTCGGAGAAGATGCCGACGAACAGGCCGCCGCGCGCCAGGGCGCCCAGCAGCAGCGCGGCGAGCGCCACGCCGGCCGGATGGTTGCGGCCCAGCAGGGCGACGGCGATGCCGGTGAAGCCGTAGCCGCCCGAGAAGCCGTCGTAGTAGCGGTAGCGGTAGCCCAGCACCTCGTTGATCCCCACCATGCCGGCGAGCGCGCCCGAGATCGCCATGCCCAGCACCAGCTGCCGTCCCACGGCGATGCCGCCATAGGCCGCCGCGTCGGGGTTGGCGCCGGTGACGCGAAGCTCGTAGCCCCAGCGCGTTCGCCACAGCAGCACGTAGACCAGCGCGCAGGCGGCGAGCGCCGCCGGGAAGGCGAGGTTGAGCGGGATGCGCGCCGGCAGGCCGGGCAGCAGGGAGCCGAGCCGCGCCAGGTGCGCCCCGGCGCCGATCGGCCGGGTCTCGAGGATGGGGTCTCCCGGCTGCCGGTAGCGATGCGCGGTCAGGTAGCCGGCGATCGCGACGGCGATGAAGTTGAGCATGATGGTGGTGATCACCTCGTGGGCGCCGAAGCGCGCCTTGAGGACGCCCGGCAGGGCACCCCAGGCGCCGCCGGCGGCGATGGCGGCGGCCCCGGCGAGCGGCGCCAGCAGCCAGGACGGCAGCCCGGCGCCGGCGATGCCGACCCAGGCGGCGGCGAAGGCGCCGGCGTAGAGCTGCCCCTCGGCGCCGACGTTGAACAGGCCGGTGCGGAAGGCGACGGCGACCGCCAGCCCGGTGAAGAGGAGCGGCGTGGCATAGAACAACGTGTAGCCGATGCCGTCGGGCCACGACAGGGCGCTGCCGAGCAGCAGCCCGTAGACGGCGACGGGGTCGTCGCCGACCGCGGCGATCAGCAGGGCGCCGGCGGCGAAGGCGGCGAGCAGCGCGAGCAGCGGCGCGCGGGCCGGCGCCAGGCGGGCGGCCCACGGCGCCAGCCGCGCCAGCGCCGGCGCTAGCCGCGCCCGGACCCGGGCGCGCCCTCGCGGGCCGCCGCCGGCGGCCGCGCTCATCCCGGCGCTCCCGCCGCGGCCGTCTCGCCGGTCATCAGCAGTCCCACCGCCGCGGCCGTGGCGCGCGCCGGGTCCAGCTCTCCCGCCACCCTGCCGCGGTGCAGCACCAGCAGGCGGTCGGCGAGGGCCATCAGCTCCTCGAGCTCGGACGACACCAGCAGCACCGCGCAGCCGGCGTCGCGCAGCGCCAGGATCTGGCGGTGGATGAGGGCGCTGCCGCCGAGGTCGACGCCGCGGGTGGGCTGCGCCAGAAGCAGCAGCCGCGGCGGCAGCGACAGCTCGCGCCCGACCACCAGCTTCTGCTGGTTGCCGCCGGAGAGCTCGCCGGCCCGCAGGCCGACCGCCGCCGGGCGCACCGCGAAGCGCGCCAGGATCGCCGCGGCACGCCGCCGGATCGCCGCGCGATCGAGCCAGCCGTGGAGCGGTCCGACCGCCGCGGGGGGACGGTCGTGGACGCCGAGGATCGAGTTCTCGGCCAGGTCGAGGGCGAGCAGCAGGCCGCGGCGGCGGCGGTCCTCGGGGACGTGGGCGATGCCCAGCTGCCGGCGGCGGCGGACGCCGGCGGCGGCGAGGTCCACCAGCCCGGGCGCCGCGCCGTTCGCCGCCAGGCCCGGAGGGGCGAAGCTCACCGTGCCCGACACGCCGGCCACGGTGGGCCTGCCGAACGGACCGGCGAGCCCGGCGAGGGCCTCGACCAGCTCGGTCTGGCCGTTGCCCTCGACGCCGGCGACGCCCAGGATCTCGCCGGCGCGCCCGTCGAAGGAGACGCCGTGGCGGCGGGGGCGGCCGCCGGTGCGGGCGCCGGCGGCCGCCGCCGCGACCGTCAACCCGCGCACGGCGAGCACCGGCGCGCCGGGGCGGGCGCGGGTCCTGGCCGCCCGCGGCGGCGGTTCGCGGCCGACGATGAGGCGCGCCAGCTCGGCCGCGTCGAGGCCCTGAACCTCTCGCGCCGCGACGACGCGGCCGTCGCGCATGACCGTGACCTCGTCCGCGACGGCGAGCACCTCGGACAGACGGTGGGTGATCAGCACCACCGTGCGTCCCCGGTCCCGCATCCGGCGCAGCACGGTGAACAGCGCGGCGGCCTCGGGCGGCGCCAGCACCGCCGTGGGCTCGTCGAGGATCAGCACGCGCGCCTCGCGGTAGAGCGCCTTGAGCAGCTCGGCCCGCTGCCGTTCCGCGACCGACAGCCTGGCGACCCGCGCCGCCGGGTCGACCGGCAGCCCCAGCTCGCGGCCCAGGGCGGCGACCCGTCCCGACGCCGCGGCGAGGTCGATCGCCCAGGGGCTTCCCGGTTCGGCGCCCAGCACGACGTTCTCGGTCACCGTCATCGCCTCGACCAGCGCGAAGTGCTGGTGCACCATGCCGATGCCCAGGCGGACCGCTTCCCGCGACCCGGCGAAGCGGCGCGGCACTCCGTCCACCGCCACCTCGCCGCGGTCGGGAGCCAGCAGGCCGAAGGCGATGCGCATCGCCGTCGTCTTGCCGGCGCCGTTCTCGCCCACCAGCGCGTGGATGCTGCCGGCGACGGCGGCGAAGCTGACGTCGTCGTTGGCGAGCACGCCGCCGAAGCGCTTGGCGACGTGCCGCAGCTCGAGGGCCGGCGGGCTGGCGGCGCTTGCCGCCGGCGGGCCGCTCATCGGCCCCTCGGCGCCGGTGGCGCCGGCGGGGATGCCGGCGGGGGCGGCGCCGGCCGCGCCGCCGGCGCCCCCGGCAACGCGGGCGCCGCCATGGCGTCGGTGACGCGGATCTCGCCGACGACGATGCCGCGGCGGGCCGCCTCGACGTCGCGCAGCACCGCCTCGGGGATCAGGCCGCGGTTGTAGGCGTCCATGGCGTAGCCGATGCCGCCGTCCGCCAGGCCATGGGCATAGACCCCGCCGCGGAAGCGGCCGCTCACCCGGCTGGCGATGACCTGGTAGACGGCGTTGTCGACCCGCTTGACCATGCTGGTGAGGACGCGGCCGGGCTTGATCCAGTTCTGGTTGGAGTCGCAGCCGATGACGTAGACCCCGTACTGATCGGCGGCGTCGAACACTCCCAGGCCGGTGTTGCCGGCCGCGGCGAAGATCACGTCGGCGCCCTGGCCGACCTGTGCCGCCGCCAGCTCCCTGCCGCGGCCGGGGTCGTTCCACGCCGCCTCGGTGATGCCCGCGTAGCTGGCGAGCACGCGCACCCGCGGCGCGGCGGCGCGCGCGCCCTCCTCGTAGCCGACCGCGAACCGGTGGATGAGCGGGATGTCCATGCCGCCGACGAAGCCGAGCACGCCGGTCTTCGAGACGCGGGCGGCGATCATGCCGACCAGGTAGGCGCCCTCCTGCTCCTTGAACACCAGCGAGGCGACGTTCGGGCGCGCCGCGACACCGTCGATCACCGCGAAGTCGAGACGCGGGTAGTCCCGCGCCACCTCCTCGACGATCGGCGCCTGGGCGAAGCCGACGCCGATGGTCAGGTCGTAGCCGCGCTCGGCAAACGCCCGCAGCGCCGGCTCGATGGACGCCGGGTCTCCCGGCTCGGCGGCGCGCAGCACCACGGGCAGCTCGCGCGCCGCCCGCCGGCAGCCGGCCCACGCCGCGGCGTTGAACGAGCGGTCGTCCTTGCCGCCGAGGTCGAACACGATCCCGACGCGGACCTTGCCGCGGCCGCCCGCCGCTGCCGGGGAGGCCGCCGGCGCGCGGCAGGCCAGGGCGGCGCCCGCCGCCACGATTGCGGCGAGCGCCGCGGCGGCGATACTAGTAGAAGACGGCAGGGACGTTCTCGAGGCGGTTCAAGGCGCGGATCGCCGCTTGCGGCGGGCTTGGAGCTGTTCGAGGAACTGCCGCGCCCGGGCGGCGTCGGCGGGTTCCCGACGCGAGGGCCGCCGCGGCCAGCAGCGCGGCTGCAAGGAAGATCCTGGAGCGACGCCAAGGGCGAGAACGGAGCATGCGCATCCTGGACGGGCCTCGGAACCGAGGCCTAGCATATCGCAGGGCGCGACCGTCAGGTCGACCTGGGTTTGGCGCCGATGCCCAGCCGGCGGACGTCTCGATATCGGAAACAGTCGACCAGGTGATCGTTGACCATGCCGACCGCCTGCATGTGCCCGTAGATCACCGTCGATCCGAGGAAGCTGAACCCGCGGCGCTTGAGATCGCGGCTGAAGGCGTCCGACTCGGGGGTCGTTGCAGGGATCTCGCGGAGGGAGGCCCAGCGGTTCTGCCGTGGCCGGCCAGCGACGAATTGCCAGCAATAGGCATCGAAGCTGCCGAATTCCTCCTGCACGACCAGAAAGGCATGAGCGTTCTTCACCGCGGCCGCGATCTTTGCCCGGTTGCGGACGATCCCCGGATCGACGGCCAGCTCGTCGATTCGCGCCGGGGAGTATCGCGCCACCTTCTTCGGATCGAACTGGCTGAATGCGCGGCGGTAGCCCTCGCGCTTGTTGAGCACGATCGACCAGCTGAGCCCCGCCTGCGCGGCTTCGAGAATGAGGAATTCGAAGTGCCTGCGGTCATCGTGGGTCGGCACACCCCATTCCCGATCGTGGTACTCCCGCATCAACTCATGATCGACGTTGACCCAGGAACACCGCTTCACTTCAGGCTGCACTTCCGGCATGTTCCTCGCACGCGCTCACTGCGCGGCTTCCTCGATCACCTTCACCACCTCGCGCGGACGCGACAGGAAAGCCACATGACTGGACATGAGCTCCGTCGTCTTGGCATTGGCGCGTTTGGCGTAGAAACGCTCGAGGTCCGGATTGATGGCCCGGTCCTGGGTCGACACGATGTACCAGCTCGGGATCGTCTTCCACGCCGCCGCGGCCACCGTGGCGCCGAACACCGAACCGTTGACAGGCTTCTGGGTGACGGCAAGAATCCGCGCCTCGGGCGTGGTCAGGTCGTTGCAGAACACGTCGTGAAACTTCGTGCGGTCGATGTAGAGGAAGCCGGCCGCGTCGGGAACGAAGGCCGCATTCGCCGGCGGCTGAGGGAACTTGGACGCGGTGGCGGTAATGGGCTCGTCCGCATCGGGCGCAAATGCGGCGACGTAGACGAGCGACTTGACGTTGGAGTTGCCGGCTGCAGCGCCGGTGATGACGACGCCGCCGTAAGAGTGCCCGACCACCACGGTAGGCCGCTTCTGTGCGTCGATGACACGTTTCGCCGTCGCGACGTCGTCAGGCAGCGACGTCAGGGGGATCTGGACGGCGAAGACCTCGTAGCCGTCGCGCTCGAGGATGGGGATCACCTTCGCCCAGCTGCTGGCGTCCGCGAACGCGCCGTGGACGAGAACGATCGACGGCTTCGGTCGCGGCGCCGCGGCGACGGCGGAGCCGACCGCGAGAAGGGCAACCATCATCAGCTTCATACGTCCTCCTTTCGCTCGTGGCGAGACTAAAGGAGACGGAAGCACGCGGTCGATCACACCAAGGTATCGGTCGATACCTTGGTATCGCCGCGAGGAGCCGAGGAGAGACAGGCCACCAGCCGATCCGCCATGCGCACCAGGTCCGCAAGCGACCTGGCGCCCATCTTACGCATGACCCTGCCGCGATGGGCCTTGACCGTGATCTCGCTCGTCCCGAGCTCGGCGCCGACCTGCTTGTTGAGGAGGCCCGAGACGACGAGGCCCATGACCTCGCGCTCGCGCCGCGTCAGCGACCGGTAGCAACGCCTCAGCTCCTGGTCCACGGCGTCCCGCTCGAGGACCCGTCGACTCTCCTGCAGGGCGCTCGCGATGGCGTCGAGAAGCAGGGTGTCCGGGAATGGCTTGGTCAGAAACTCCACGGCCCCCGCTTTCATCGCCTCGACCGTCATCGGCACGCTGCCGCAGCCCGTGATGACGATCACCGGCATGCCCTGGCGTCCGGCGATGCGCTTCTGGACGTCGAGGCCGCCGAGGTCCGGCAGCGCCATGTCGAGGACGAGACAACTCGGCACGGCCGGCGGTGGCTCGGCGAGAAAGTCCGCCGCCGTCGCGAAGAGCCGCGGCTCCCATCCCGCGGTGCGGATCAGCAGCTCGAGCGATTCCCGCACCGATACGTCGTCGTCGAGCACGAACACCATCCCCCCGGCCGAGCTCATGTCTCCGCCCCCCGCAATGCCAGCTCGACCGCCGCGAGCAGCGCCGTGTCGCTGAACGGCTTCGCGAGGCACTCGATCGCACCCTCGCGCAGCAGGCTGGGGCGCGTCGTCGCGTCCGCATGTCCGGTGATGAAGACGATGGGGATCCACCGCCGCCGGGCGCGCAGCTCGCGCTGGAGCTCGATCCCGGACATGCCGGGCATGGCGAGGTCGAGAATCAAGCAGCGCGTGCAACCGCAGGCCTCTGAATCCAGGAACTCCTCCGCCGAGGCGAACGCCGCCACCGCGAATCCGAGCTGCCGCAGCAGGTCCGGCAGCGACTCGCGAACGGACTCGTCGTCGTCGACGACCGAGATCAGTGGCTCGCGGTGGGCAGGAAAAATGCGAATGTCGCTCCCGGGCCCTCGTTGCGCGCGGCCCACAGACGGCCATGGTGACTCTCGATGATCGACCGGCTGACGGACAAACCGATCCCCATGCCCTGGCTCTTCGTGGTGTAGAACGCATCGAACAGGCGCTCCGGATCCTGTCCGTCGAAACCCACCCCCGAATCCGTCACGGCCAGGAGCACGCCCTCGGCGTCGCGCCGCGTTCGTATCGTGATCTCGCGCGGGCGTTCGACGACATCGAGGAGAGCCTCCTTCGCGTTGAGGAGGAGGTTCGACACGACTTGCTGCAACTGCACGCGATCCCCCGGGACGGCCGGCAGGTCGGGTGCGAGCTCGCAGCGGATAATGATGCGCTCGCGTTGCAGCTCCTGCGCCGAGAGCGCGATCACCTCGCCAGTCGCTTCGTTCAGCTCGAGCAGCCCTGGGGAGGCGGCGCCCCTGGCAAAGAGCGCACGGAGGCGCGCGATGACCTCCGATGCACGGTTCGCGTCGCGGATGGTGCGCCGCGCGGTCTCGCGAGCGCCCTCGACGTCGGGTGGATCCTCGGCGAGCATCCGCAACGACGTGCTCGCGTTGGTGACGATGCCGGCGAGCGGCTGGTTCACCTCGTGGGCGATCGAGGCCGTGAGCGCGCCGAACGTCGTCTTCCGAGCGACGCGTGCAAACTCTGACCGCATCTCGTCGAGCGCCGCCTCGCTGCGCTGCAAATCAGCTTCACGCTGTGATCGCTCGATGGCGATGCTCGCGATGTGCGTGAACTGCTCGATGATCGTCTGATCGAGCGCGGCAGGGGCTCCTGGCTGCTCGTGCCATATCGCGAAGGTACCGAGAACGGCTCCGGATCGCGACAGGATCGGCGTCGACCAGGCGCTGCGCACCCCGAAGTCGATCACGGCTTCACGCCAAGCGAGCCCCTGCCACCGGGGATCGACGGCCAGATCGGCAACGACGACCTGCGCTTTGAGCGACGCGGCAATGCCGCACGGCCCGACGTCCTGCCCAACGGGTAGGCCCTCGACGGCCCGCTCGAAACCGGGTGGCAGGGTCCGGCCTGCGCCGAAATGGAACCTCGCCTGCCTGTCAACGAGCAGGACCGAGCAATGCAGACCGCTCCCGGTGGCTTCTGCGATCGTGCACAGCGCGTCGAGGACGACCGGGAGGGGCTCGCCGGCCGCGACCAGCTCGAGAAGCCGCCTCTCACCGGTAAGGAGGGCCTGGGCGAACCCCAGGTCCGCAATTGCCATGCGCGGCATAGCTTCTCTGACGATAGACCGCGTGAAAACCTGCGCCAATCATACCATGGTATCGGTGGACCTTGGACGGTACGTGGCAGTCACCTGAGCGCATACAAATTCTTAGAGATCAGGCAACGGATTCGTCCGCACCGTTACTGCTGGCAACACGCCAAAGAATTGGGGGCGACGGGAGCCGCCGGCAGTGCGAGGGCTCGCGGACCTGCCGCCAACGCCGCACCGCGATGGCGCGGGCGGAGGGGGAATTTCCGTCTATCTGTACAGGGATGGCAGCCATCGCGGCGAGCGACCAGCGGCGAGCGACCAGCGGCGAGCGACCACAGCGTGGACAAAGAGTCGGAGAAAGAGCGCGGCTTTGGGTTCGCACGCGGCCTGGCCCGGATCTGCGGCAGGGCTGCGCGGGGAAAGCGCTCCTCGAAGGGCTCCCCAGGGGCCTCGCAACACCCTGTAAAAGGTCATATAATCAATGACTTAGTCGAGTGGCCCACTGCGTCTTATACTTCTGAAGCCATGCCGCCGCGGTTCGATGGAGAGGCCCTGACCCTGGAGTTGGCGGTCGCCGACCTGCTCGAGAGCTCGCTCTTGCGCAGCCTCGGCTTCGCCAACCGCGGCGGCTACGAGCGGCTGTGGCTCGGCCAGGCCATCCATAGCCGTTACCAGGAAAAGCAGCTCGCCGACGATTCCACCTACCGCCGCGAGGTGGTGGTCCGCGCCACCTTCGAGCAGCGCGGCTGGCAGGTGACCGTGCAGGGGCGCATCGACGGCCTGCGCCGGGAGCCCGACGGCACCCTGGTCGTCGAGGAGATCAAGTCGGTGCGGCGCGGCGGCGCGCTGCCGCCGGCGGTGCGCGAGATCTACCAGCGCCAGGCCCTGCTCTATGCCTGGATGCTGGCGCGCAGTCCCGAGATTCCCGACATCGCCGAGGCGCCTGCCGTGCGCGCCGAGCTGGTGCTGATCGCCATCGGCAGCGACGAGGTCGAGCGCGAGGAGCTGCCTCTCCGCCTCGACGCGCTCGAGGCCGCCGTGCGCCGGCGCATCAATGCGCTGCTGCGCGCCTACGAGGCCGAGGCGCGGCGCCGGGAAGAGCGGCGGCGGGCGGCGGAGCGTCTCGAGTTCCCCTACCGCGAGCTGCGCCCCGGCCAGGAGCTGATCCTGGCGGCGGTCGAGACGGCGGTGGCCAACCGCGAGCACCTGCTGCTGCAGGCGACGACGGGGATCGGCAAGACCGTGGCGGCGCTCTACCCGGCGCTGCGCTACTGCCTCGCCCACGACAAGCGGCTGTTCGTGCTCACCGCCAAGACGATGCAGCAGGAGATGGCGACGGCGGTCCTGCAGCTGCTGAACCAGGACGCCGCCTTCCGCTCGCTGCGGCTGCGCGCCAAGGCCAAGATGTGCGCCAACGACCAGGTCATCTGCCACGAGGAATACTGCCGTTTCGCCAAGGACTACGCGCTCAAGCTGCAAACCTCGGGAGTGGTCGCCGACATCTACCAGCGCCACGCCGCGATCGAGCCCGACGACGTGTTCCGCGCCGCGCGGGCCGCCGAGGTCTGCCCCTTCGAGGTGAGCCTCGAGCTGGCGGCGCGCGCCGAGGTGACGGTCTGCGATTACAACTACGCCTTCGACCCCTACGTGTCGCTGCCGGACTTCTCTCCGGACCAGGACCTCTCCGACGCCGTGCTGGTCATCGACGAGGTGCACAACCTGGTCGAGCGCGGCCGCGGCTATTACAGCCCGGAGCTGTCGGCCGGCGCAGCGCGCGCCGCCGCCGCGGCGTTCGGCCACCTCGGCGAGCCGATCTACCGGCGCCTTCAGGCCCTGTGCCTGAAGCTCGCCGCCATCGTCGAGGACACGGTGCACGACTGCCTCGACGATCTGGCCGGCGGCGCGGGCGGCGGCGCCGGCAGCGAGCCGCCGGTCGAGGATGGCGGCGGGGCCTTCCAGGGGCGCGACCGTGCCGTCGAGGCGCCGCTGCCCGAGGAGCTCTTCTGGGAGCTGCGGCCGGAGCTCGACGCCGCCTTCGTCGATTATCTCGAGCACCAGCGCGACCACCGCAGCTTCCGCGCCGAGGACCCGTTCGTCGAGCTCTACTTCGATTTCCTGCGCTTCTTGAACGGCCTGGCGGCGGCGGACGCCGCCTTCAGCCAGTTCGTCGAGATCTGCCGCGGCGATTGCCGCGTGCGGGTGCTGTGCAAGGACCCCAGCCGCTTCCTGGGCGCCGTGATCAACCGCGCCCACGCCGCCATCGGCCTGTCGGCCACCCTGTCGCCGCCCGAGTTCTACACCGGCTTGCTGGGCTTCGCCGCCGGCCGCACCGCCTTCGTCGAGATCCCCAACCCGTTCCCGGCCGGCAACCGGCGGGTGGTCATCGACGCCACGGTCGCGACCGCCTACCGGCAGCGGCCCGGCAACTACGAGCCCATCGCCGAACGCCTCAGCGCCTTCGCCGAGGCGGTGCCGGGCAACTGCCTCGCCCTCTTCCCCAGCTATGCCTTCCTCGCCGAGGTGGCGGGGCGCCTGCGCCTGCGCACCAAGCGTCTCTTCGTGCAGCGCCAGGCCGATAGCGACAAGGAGCGCGAAGCCCTGCTCGCGATCCTGCGCGCGGCGGTGCTGGGAGACGTGCTGCTCGCGGCGGTCGCCGGCGGGGCGTTCGCCGAAGGGGTGGACTACCCCGGCGACATGCTGCGGGCGGTGGCGGTGATCGGCCCCTGCCTGCCGGCCCTCACCCTGGAGCGCCAGCTGCTCAAGGATTATTACCAGGAGCGCTTCGAGCGCGGTTTCGAGTACGCCTTCGCGGTGCCCGGCATGACCCGCGTGGTGCAGGCCGCCGGCCGCCTCATCCGCTCACCCCACGACACCGGCATCATCGCGCTCTTCGACCAGCGCTTTCTCGAAAGCCCCTACCGCAAGCACCTGCCAGCCGACTGGCTCGCCGAGCAGGGTGCCGCCGGCCTGGTCGGCGACCCCGCCGGGGCCGCGGCGGAGTTCTTCCGCGTCCTCAGCCGGCGATCCTGAGACGGCGGGAGCGGGCAGCGGCGTCGATCGATCATGTCCTCCGATTGCGAAAGGAGCGGGAAATGAAAGGATTCAAACAGTTCATGCTGCGCGGCAACGTCCTCGACCTGGCGGTGGCGGTGGTGATCGGCGCGGCCTTCGGCGCGGTGATCACGGCGCTGGTCAAGGACCTGATCATGCCGCTCATCGCCGCGATCGTGGGCAAGCCCGACTTCTCCGCCATCGTCGTCGGGGTCAACGGCAGCAACCTCCTGGTGGGGGATTTCCTCAATGCCCTGGTTGCGTTCCTGTTCGTCGGGATCGCGGTGTACTTCTTCGTCGTCCTGCCGGTGAACACCCTCATGGCGCGCATGCGCCGCGGCGAAGCGCCGCCGGACCCTACCACCAGGAGCTGCCCCGAGTGCCTGAGCCAGGTGCCGATCGCCGCCCGCCGTTGCGCGTTCTGTACCTCCAGCCTGGACGCCGCGCCGCGGCCTTGAACCCGCCGGCCGCTCCCGAGGACATACCGATCGGCAGGCCCCATGGCTGGCAGCAAGGGCCGCCGCGAACGATGGTCGACAAGGCCAGCTGATCCGCCCCACCCCCCCTCCCCATCCCCCCGCCCCTTCCCCGCATCTCCACTGTCCCTGGTGCCGGCCACGCCGGCGCCGGGGCGGCTCGCCCGCCCGGCGCCAACGCCACAAAGCTTGATAGCCTCCCGCCAAGAAAGCTGTAAAATCGATCACGATGAGATCGAATCTACAGAACTATCGGTTCCTACGACAGCAGCGCGGCGGTCTCGTCGTCCATGGCGGCGCAACGATCGCGCGGCTGGAGGGGAACATCTGGGCGGTCCCGGTGGAGCGCCTGCTGGTCTGAGCGCCGTGCCACGCCTTGCGCATCGCCCGGAGGGCCGCGACGATCCGGTCCGCGCGCGCCGGGAATCTGCTAGGCTGGATGCGTTGTTTCGACATCATGGCCCGCCATGGCGCCGCGCCCGCGGCACCGCTGGGCCGGCAAACGAGCACGGAGCCACCCGAGAACATGAGCACCCTTGCCGACCACGTGTCGCGGCGGCGGACGTTTGCGATCATTTCGCACCCCGACGCCGGCAAGACGACGCTGACCGAGAAGCTGCTGCTGTTCGGCGGCGCCATCCAGCTGGCCGGCGCGGTCAAGGCGCGCGGCGACGCCCGCCGAGCGCGCTCGGACTGGATGAAGGTCGAGCAGGAACGCGGCATCTCGGTGACCGCTTCGGTGATGACGTTCGACTACGCCGGCTGCACGTTCAACCTGCTCGACACCCCGGGTCACGAGGACTTCAGCGAGGACACCTACCGCACGCTGACCGCCGTCGACTCGGCGGTGATGGTGATCGACGCGGCCAAGGGCATCGAGGCGCAGACGCGCAAGCTGTTCGAGGTCTGCCGCCTGCGCGACGTGCCGATCGTGACGTTCATCAACAAGATGGACCGCGAGGCCCGCGATCCCTTGGAGCTCATGGACGAGATCGAGAGCACCCTGGCGCTCGCCGTCACCCCCGCCTCGTGGCCGATCGGCATGGGCCAAAGCTTCCTCGGCTGCTATGACCTGTTCCACGAGCGGCTGCTGCTGCTCGCGCGCGGCGGCGGTAATGGCAGCCAGGGAAGCCAGGGCGGCCGGGGCGGCCAGCAGGGTTCGCCGCGGCAGCGCGGGAGGCTCCCTGCCGGCGCCACCGCTGACAACGCCGCCGGCAACGTCTCCCGCGGGCTCGACGACCCCCGGCTCGATCGGCAGCTGCCCGCCGCGGCGGCCGCCAGGCTGCGCGAGGACGTCCACATGGCGCGCGGGCTGTGCCCGCCGTTCGACCTCGCGAGCTACCGCGGCGGCCACCTGACGCCGGTCTATTTCGGCAGCGCCCTCAACAACTTCGGCGTCCGCGAGCTGCTCTCCGGCCTGGTCGAGCTGGCGCCCTCGCCGCGCCCGCAGCCGGCCGAGGGCCGCGCCGTCGATCCGGCGGAGGAGGCGGTCACCGGCTTCGTGTTCAAGATCCAGGCGAACATGGACCCCAAGCACCGCGACCGCATCGCCTTCGTGCGCCTCTGCTCGGGCCGCTTCCAGCGCGGCATGAAGCTGTTCCACGTGCGCAGCGGCAAGACGTTGAGCATCGCCAGCCCGGTGCTGTTCCTGGCCCAGGACCGCGAGCTCGCCGAGGAGGCGTGGGCCGGCGACATCATCGGCATTCCCAATCACGGCAACCTGCGCATCGGCGACGCCCTGACCGAGGGCGAGCCGCTGCGCTTCACCGGCATCCCCAGCTTCGCCCCCGAGTTGCTGCGCAAGGTCCGGCCGCAGGACCCGATGCGCGCCAAGCACCTGGGACGGGCGCTGCTGCACCTCGCCGAGGAGGGCGCGGCCCAGGTCTTTCGCCCCAACTTCGGCACCGACTGGATCGTCGGCGTCGCCGGCGCGCTGCAGTTCGACGTGCTGGCCGACCGCATCCGCACCGAGTACGGCATCCCGGTGCACTTCGAGGGCACGTCGCTGTTCACGGCGCGCTGGGTGGAGGCGGCGGACCACCAGGCGTTCAAGCGCTTCTCCCACGCCAACCATGCCAACATGGCCGAGGACCACGACGGCCTGCCGGTGTTCCTGGCGCGCAACGCCTGGCACCTCAAGACGACCGGCGAGGACTGGCCGGCGATGCGCTTCCTGAAGACGCGGGAGCAGGTGCAGTGAACGCGGCCGGGAACCGGCGGCACGGCGGCGCCGACCCCGCGGACCCGGCCGGGCGGGAACCCCTCGATACGGCCGACCCCGCCGATGCGGCGCCGGAGACCGGCACCGCCGTCGAGACCCGGCGCCGGCCGAAGCGGCCGCGCCGCTACCAGGTGGTGTTCCACAACGACGACTACACCACCATGGAATTCGTCGTCGCCATGCTGATGAAGCACTTCCGCAAGCCGCCGGCGGAAGCCATGCACATCATGCTGCTGGTGCACCACAAGGGTGCCGGCGTCGCCGGCGTCTACAGCCGGGACGTGGCCGAGACCAAGGTCGCCGAGGTCCTCGCCGAGGCGCGGGAGGCGGGCATGCCCCTGCTGCTCACCGCCGAGCCGCAGGCCGCCCCCGATCCCGGCGCCCCGGACGGGGCCGGAGGGCCGGGCGCGCCCGCCCGCGGCCAGGCGAGCCCGGGAGACCTGCGGTGAGGCTCTCTCAAGACCTCGAGATCGCGCTGACCGTGGCGGTGACCGAGGCCGGGCGCCTCGGCCACGAGTATGCCGGCCCCGAGCACCTGCTCTATGCCCTGACCTTCGACGACGCCACCGGCAAGGTGCTGCGCCACGCCGGCACCGATCTCGACCTGCTGCGCCGCCAGCTCAACGGCCAGCTCGAGGACGAGCCGCGGGAGCAGCCCCGCGGCCGGTCGGGACGCGACGCCGGGGGCAGGCCGCGGCCGTCCCGCTCGGCCCGCTCGGCCGGCTCGGCTGGCTCCCGACCCCCGGGTGGCTCCGGACGCCCGGCCGGCCCGACCGCCGCGACCGGAGCCAGGACCGAGCCGCGCCTGTCGCTCGGCCTGCGGCGGGCGCTCGAATGGGCGGGAGCGCACGCCGAGGCTGCCGGGAAGGCCGAGATCCAGGGCGCCGACGTGCTGGTGGCGATGCTCTCCGAGGTCGACTCGCACGCTGCCGAGCTGCTGGAGAGCCAGGGCGTGACGCGTCTCGACGTGGTCAGCTTCCTGGCGCACGGCATCTCGAAGCTGCACCAGGGCAGGGCGACCCCCGCACCGCGCCGCGGCCCGTGGGCCAGGGGCGAAGCCGGCGCCGCCGCCGTGCCCGGCGCGGCACCCGGCCCGGGCGGCGCGGAGCTCGACGACGACGAGGCCGCGGCGGCGCCGAGCGACGGCGACGAGGTGCTCGCCGCCTTCGCCCAGGACCTGACCGAGCTGGCCCGGCGCGGCGGCATCGATCCATTGATCGGCCGCGAGACCGAGCTGACGCGCACGCTCCACATCCTCAAGCGGCGGCGCAAGAACAACCCGATCTACGTCGGCGACCCGGGGGTCGGCAAGACCGCCCTGGTCGAAGGCCTGGCCCTGCGCATCGCCCGGGGCGAGGTGCCGGCGGCCTTCCGCGACACCCGCATCTATCGCCTGGACCTCGGCGCGCTGCTGGCCGGCACCCGCTACCGCGGCGACTTCGAGAACCGGCTCAAGGCGGTGCTGGCCTCCCTGGCGGCGCAGCCCAGCCCGGTCCTGTTCATCGACGAGATCCATAACCTGATCGGCGCCGGCAGCGCCGGGCGCGGCACCATGGACGCTTCCAACCTGCTCAAGCCGGCGCTCCAGCACGGCGGCCTGCGCTGCATCGGGGCGACCACCTGGGAGGAGTTCCGCCAAAGCTTCGAGCGCGATCAGGCGCTGGCCCGCCGCTTCCAGAAGGTCGAGGTGAACGAACCCACGGTCGACGAGACGGTGCGCATCTTCGGCGGCCTGCGCAGCCGCTACGAGGCGCATCATGGCGTGCGCTACACCGACGCGGGCGTCGCCGCCGCGGCCGAGCTCGCCAGCCGCTACCTGCGCGACCGGCGGCTGCCGGACAGCGCCATCGACCTGCTGGACGAGGCCGGGGCGACCATGGCGCTGGCCGGCGCGGCCACGGCCAATGCCGAGGCTCCGGGCAGAGGCGGGGACGCCGGCGTTCCAGGCGGCGTTCCAGCCGGCGTTCCAGGCGATGCCCCGGCTCCCGAGGACGGTGCCGCGCCACGCCCGATCGTCGACGTCGCCGACGTGGAGGCGGTGCTCGCCACCATGGCCCAGATTCCTGCCCGCCGCGTCCAGGGCGACGACCGGCAACGGCTGCGGGGGCTGCGCGAGGAGCTGGAAAAGGCGGTCTTCGGCCAGCGCGACGCGGTGGACCGGCTGGTGGCGTCGATCCAGGTGGCCCGCGCCGGCCTGCGCGACCGCGATCGGCCCGTCGGCTGCTTCCTGCTCACCGGCCCCACCGGCGTGGGCAAGACCGAGCTGGCGCGGCAGCTGGCGCTGGCGCTGGGCATCGGCTTCCTGCGTTTCGACATGAGCGAATACATGGAGCGCCACACCGTGTCGCGGCTGGTGGGGGCGCCCCCTGGCTACGTCGGCTTCGACCGCGGCGGCCTGCTGACCGAGGCGGTGGCCAAGAACCCGCACGCCGTGCTGCTGCTCGACGAGGTCGAAAAGGCGCACGAGGACGTCTTCAACCTGCTGCTCCAGGTGATGGACCACGGGACCCTGACCGATGCCAACGGCAAGCGCACCGACTTCCGCCACGTCATCCTGCTGATGACCTCGAACCTCGGCGCCCGCGAGATGGCACGCCGGCCGTTCGGCTTCGGCGCCAACCCGGAAGCAGGCCTGGCCGGGGGCGCCGGCGGCCGCGACGCCCACGACGCGCGCGACGCAGATGCCGAGCGCGCGTTCGAGCGCCTGTTCAGCCCCGAGTTCCGCAACCGGCTCGACGCCAGGCTGCAGTTCCGCCCGCTCTCTCGCGAGGTGATGGAGCAGATCGTCGACAAGCTGATCGCCGAGCTCGCCGTCCAGCTCGCGCCCAAGGCCGTGCGGATCGAGCTGGCCCCCGCCGCCCGCCGCCTGCTCGCGGAGCGCGGCTACGATCCGGCCTTCGGCGCGCGCCCGCTGGCCCGCCTCATCGACGAGACGGTCAAGCGCCCGCTCACCCAGGAGCTGCTGTTCGGCGCGCTGCAGGACGGGGGGGTCGCGACGGTCGATGCCGCCGTGCCGGACCCGGCCACCGCGGAGCCGCCCGAGATCGCGGTCCGGTGCCGGCCGGCAGCCCCGCCATCCCCGGCATCGATTGACGTGCCGTGACCATCAGCCCTGACATTTTTTTGCGCCAGCGCCTCTAGGCAGGTCCCATCCGTTTTCGCCATCTCGGCGACAACTCCATTGATATCAGTACCTTGGCTCTGCGAACACGGATCCCCGCGCGGGCTCGTCCCTGAGGCGCGGGCCTGGCGCGGGCAATGCACTGTCCCGGCGCAGCCAAGAGAGGCCGTGTGGGAGGGGACGAGCCGCGGGCGGGGATGACCGCGGCAGGGGGGTGGACGCCGGCGGCCCGGGTGCGAGGCGCCCGGGCCGCCGGCGGTCCGACGGTTCAAGACGTCGGCCGGCGGGAGGGCAGGCGACTCATCGAATCTGGCGCATAGGCACAAATGGCGATAAGCTCACGCGCGACAAGCGGTCAGCAGCACGTCGCGATTCAGGAGCGTTTCATGTTGGAGCCTTGCCGTGGACTTCCCCTCGCCTCAGCCCGCCGGCGCCAGGCGATCTCCTTTGCACCCGCAGCGATCCTCATCAGGGCGGCCGGCGTCGCCTTCGCGGCCGTCCTTGCCGCCGGCAGCCTGCACCCCCTCGCCGCGGCCACGACCGCCACCCCGGCAGCCGCCGCCACTCTCGATCTTTCCTCGATTCCCTCGCTCCCCTCGCTCCCCTCGCTCACCTCGATTCCCTCGCTCCCCTCGCTTCGAACAGCGAGCGCGATAGCGCCGGGCGAGCCGGTCCAGAGGGTCAAGGCCCCCGACCTCGCGAGCGAAGCCGAGCTGATCCGCTTCGACCCGGAGCTGCTGCCGGCGCTGTTACGGGTGCGGCCCGGCGAGCGGGTGCGCGTCTCCGGCTGGCCGGTGGCGCCGGGAGCCCGCAGGGATGTGGTGATCGCGCGCCACGAGGTGTACGCCGCCGGCGCGCGCGTCCTGCAGATCGACGCCGCCGGCGTCCGCGAGCTGCCGCGCTCGCGCCTGGTCTTCTTCTGGGGCACCGAGGCGGGCGACCCCGAGTCGGGGATCCTGATCTCGGTCGACCCGGTGAGCGGCATCTTCGAGAGCCTCAGCGAGTCGGCGGCGGGCCGGTATCAGCTCCGGCCGCTGGTGCCGGGAAAGGCCGGCCTTCACCTGGTGGCCACTGCCGAAGCCTTCCTGGCCGGCGCGACCGGGGGCAAGAAGCCCTCCTGGCACTGCGGCGAAGAGACCCTGGTGCCCCTGCCGAGAGCGGAAGCGGACCAGGCCCCCCGGACCGACCCCGCACCACGGGAGCCCGGAGCCGTCACGGCCGGCGGCGCGTTCAACCTGGCGACGGTCGCCATCGATACCGACCACGAGTTCATGGCGAACAAGTTCAACAACGACACCACCCAGGCCACCAACTACATCGCCAGCTTGTTCGCCGCCGTGAACGTCATGTACGAGCGCGACGTCCAGGTGGACCTGCAGGTCGGCGACACGATCCTGCGCACCTCGGCCGCCACCGATCCCTACACCGTCAATCCCAACGGCGAGGCCAGCGGCCAGGAGCTCAGCGAGTTCTCGACCTACTGGAGCACGCACTACGGCTCCGTCAACCGCACTCTCGCGGCGATGCTCTCGGGCAAGGAGCCGGACAGCAACTCCGCTTCCGGCATCGCCTGGGTCGCCGGCTTGTGCAACACCTCGTACGGCTACAGCGTCAACCAGATGTTCCTGATCGACTACCTGTACGGCGACTCGGAGATCTTCGGTCACGAGCTCGGACACAATTTCGGCTCCCAGCACACCCACTGCTACAGCCCGCCGATCGACATGTGCTACGGCCAGGAGGCTGGCTGCTACTCCGGTCCCACCAGCTGTCCGGCGGTGACCACCTTGAACGGCGTCACCGGCGTGACCGGCACGATGATGAGCTATTGCGACCTGCTGGGCGGCTGCAGCGTCTCGCTGGTCTTCCATCCGCGCGTCGTCGCCGTGCTCGAGAGCAACATCGCCCCCGCCCTGGGCGTCTGCATGACAGCCGCGGGACCGCAGCCGCCTTTGGTGAGCGGCATCAGCCCGAACCACGGGCCGGTCGCCGGCGGCACGCCGGTGGTCATCTCCGGCAGCAACTTCCAGAGCGGCGACACGGTGACCATCGGCGGCGTCGCCGCGACCGGCGTCGTCGTCTCGGGACCGGGCACGATCACCGCCACGACCGGCGCCCACGCGACCGGCACGGTGAACGTGGTGGTGACCGACAGCGGCGCCCATTCGAGCACCCTCGGCGGCGCCTACTTCTACGCGCCGGCGCCCGTCACCTCCCATTTCTACACGGTGACGCCCTGCCGCGTGCTCGACACCCGCAACGCCAACGGGCCGCTGGGCGGTCCGGCGCTCGTCGCCAACCAGGTCAGGAACTTCACGATCGCCGGCAGCTGCGGCATCCCTACCTCGGCGGTCGCGGTGTCGGCCAACGTGACCGTCATCGGCGCCAACACCGGCAACCTCAGCCTCTTCCCCGGCAACGCCCTGCCGCTCGGCACCAGCAGCATCAACTTCGTCGGCGGCCAGGTCCGGGCCAACGACGCCATCCTGATGCTGGCGACTGACGGCACCGGCACCGTGGCGGTCCAGAACGTCGGCGCGACCGGCACGCAGTTCCTGCTCGACGTGAACGGCTACTTCCAGTAACCCGCGGCGGCCGGTCCTTCCCGGCTGGCCGCCGGCTTGGCCTCCCGCTTGGGCTCCAGTCATCCCCGACCTGTCACAACCGCGCGGCTCCCCCGGCCGCGCGAGTATGCTAGGTTTGCCGGCCGATCTTCTCTTGCGCCGCCATGACCGAACCACTGCTCGCAGCCCGCCGCCAGACCCTGACGCCCTCCCCGCCGACCCCGGAGGTCGCCGCGCGCTGTCGCGGCCTCGTCAAGCGCTACGGGGAGGTGGTCGCCGTCGACGGCCTGGATCTCGAGGTGCGCCGCGGCGAGTGCTTCGGACTGCTCGGCCCCAACGGCGCCGGCAAGACCACGACGCTCGAGATCCTCGAAGGGCTCACCATCCCCGACGCCGGCGAGGTCGAGGTCCTGGGCGCCACCTGGGGCAAGGGGAGCCACGCCTTGCGCCAGCGCCTGGGCCTGGCGCTGCAGGAGACGCAGTTCAGCCCCAAGCTGACGGTGATCGAGACGCTGCGGCTGTTCCGCTCCTTCTACCTGCGCGGGCGCGCTCCCGAACAGGTGATCGCGCTGCTCTCCCTGGAGGAGAAGCGCGATGCGCCGGTGGGCAAGCTCTCCGGCGGCCAGAAGCAGCGCCTGGCGGTCGCCTGCGCGCTGGTCGGCGATCCGGAGCTCCTCTTCCTCGACGAGCCGACGACCGGTCTCGACCCGCAGAGCCGCTTGCAGCTCTGGGAGCAGGTGAGAGCGTTCCGGGCCGGCGGCGGCACCGTCGCCCTGACCACGCACTACATGGAGGAGGCCGAGCGCCTCTGCGACCGGGTGGCGATCATCGATCATGGGCGAGTCATCGCGCTCGGTGCTCCCGGCGAGCTGATCGCCTCGCTCCAGGCCGCCGACGTCGTCGAGTTCGCGTCCGAGCCCGAGATGCAGCGCGAGAGCCTGCTGCACCTCGAGGGAGTCCGCGAGGTCCGCCGCTTCGGCGCCAACTGGATGCTGAGCGTCGCGTCCCTGACCACCGGGGTGCCTGCCCTGCTGTCGGCCGTCGAGCGGTCGGGAGCCCGGCTGGCGAACCTCTCGACCCATCGCGCGACCCTGGAGGACGTGTTCGTCGCGCTCACCGGCCGGGCGCTGCGAGACGAATGACCGCGCCCGACCGCCCGCCGGGGAGCGTCCGCACCCCTGGGAGCCCCGCGATGAGCGAACGATCTTCGCCGCTGCTGCAGCTCACCCTGTCGCGTTTTCGGGAGTTCGTGCGCGAGCCCGAGGCGCTCTTCTGGGTCTTCGCCTTTCCGCTCCTGCTCGCCATCGCCCTGGGCCTGGCGTTCCGCAACAAGGCGCCGGACCGCATTCCGATCGGCATCGTGGCGGACGCCGGCGCCGGCCGTGCCGCCGCCGCGGTGCTGGCGCGGTCGCCGGTCCTGCTGATCAGGACGATGTCGCCGCACGACGGCATGGAGGCGCTGCGCACCGGGAAGATCTCGCTGCTCGTCGAGCCCGGCCCGCCGGCGGCCCGGGACGCGCCAGGCACGCCGGGAGATACCTCGCTCCGGCGGCCCTGGACCTTCCGCTTCGACCAGACCCGCCCCGACTCGCGCATCGCCCGGCTCGAAGCCGAGGACGCGCTGCAGCGCGCCGCCGGGCGCACCGACGCGGTCGCCGTCCGCAGCGAGCTGGTCACCGAGAAGGGCTCGCGCTACATCGACTTCCTGATTCCCGGCCTGCTCGGCCTGAACCTCATGGGGACCGGCATCTGGAGCCTGGCGTTCGGCATCACCAACGCCCGCCAGAAGCAGCTGCTGAAGCGGCTGGTGGCGACGCCCATGCGCCGCAGCCAATACCTGCTGTCGCAGGTGCTCGGGCGCCTCGTCTTCCTGCTGCCCGAGGTCGTCATCCTGGTGGGCATCGGCTGGCTGGCCTTCGGCGTCGCGGTGCGCGGATCGCTCTGGCTCCTGCTGGCCGCCAGCCTGGTCGGCTCCATGACCTTCTGCGGCCTGGGGCTGCTGGTTGCTTCGCGGGCCCGGACCATCGAGGGAGCGAGCGGCCTGGCCAACCTGGTGATGATGCCGATGTGGCTGCTGTCGGGGGTCTTCTTCTCCTCCGAGCGGTTCCCGGACCTGGTGCAGCCGCTCATCCGCGCGCTGCCGCTGACGGCGCTCAACGATGCGCTGCGTGGCATCATCACCGAGGGGCGGCCGCTGCCCGCCGTGACCCCGCAGCTCGCGATCGTGGCGCTCTGGGGCATCGCCAGCTTCCTGCTGGCACTCAAGATCTTCCGCTGGCGCTAAATGCAATGTAGGATGAGATAATGTCAACCGCAGAAAGCGAACGCATCATCTCGTTGCTCAAGAACGCGATCCACCTCTCGAACTACACCTACCGAGACGTCGAGCGCCAGCTTGGGTGGCGGGTGGGCACGATCACCCGTTTGCTGCGCGGTGGCCTTGGCCTCAAGGTGGAGTACCTGCTGAGCATCCTGCGCGCCATCGGCTTCTCGCCCGGGCGGTTCTTCGCGGCGGCCTGTCCCGCGGGCGACGCCGGGCCGGCCGAGGACCGCCTGTACCGGATGCTCCAGCAGATGTACGGGGAGGCGGACGCCTCGCGCACCGCGACGTCTCAGGGACCCGGGGCCGGGTCCGACGAGATCGGCGAGCTCGACAGGATCGACGAGATGGTGCGTGCGTCGCTGCGCAAGCTCATCGGCATCGCCGGCCCGGCGGCCGGCGGCCCCGACCCCGAGCCCTGACTCCGACGGCGACCGGCGGCGATCGGCGGCAACCGGACGACGGCCGGCGGCGCGGCGTCACCGGCCGGCCCGTCGCGGATGCCCGGTCAGGCCGAGCGGACGAGCAGGCTGGGTTGCTCGTCGGGGGCCGCGTCGCGCAGCAGCTGCAGGATCTGGCCCACCAGCTCCGTCGTGGCCACGGGGGACTTCTCCAGGCGCGACCTCAGGCCCTCGAGAGCGCTCGCGACGTCCCGGTTGATGGCGAGGCCGAGGATGAGCTGCGCGCCTTCGAGGGCCAGGTCGCGCGCCAGGTTCTCGCGTCCCTGGCGCAGCCGCACGGACGCCAGCTCGACGGTGGCCACCGCCTCGGCGAGCAGCCTGCCCGCCTCGCGCAGGCCGAGGCGCACCTCCTCGAAGGCGCGCTCGGCGCGGCCCAGGTCGTCGAGGCCGGCGTAGATCTGCGCCTGCAGCCAGCGCAGCTTCAGGCGGTCCTGGCGTCCGGCGTGCTGTTCGTAGAGGCCGAGGTGCCGCCACAGGAGCGACCGCGCCTCGCGGCAGCGGCCGTCCTCCATCAGGCAAACCGCGGTGTTGTGGACCGCCGCCAGCACCAGCGGGCCGTCCTGCCCGGGATCGATCATCCCCAGCCCCTCGGTGAGCAGCTCGATCGCCTCCTGCCGGCGCCCGGTGGGAGTGGTGAACAGCCCCTTCTTGATCAGGCAGCGTCCTGCCAGGTGCGGATCGCCATAACGGCGATAGGTGCGCAGCGCCGCGTCCAGGGCCGTCAGGGCCGCCGCGAGCTCGCCGCGGCCGGCATGGACGTTGGCCTCCACCTCGAGCAGGCGGGCCCCCAGCAGCCGGTCCTGGCTGCCTTCGGCGAAGTGCCGGCGCGCCGCTTCGAGGCTGGACTGCGCCTCCTCGAGGCGGTCCATGACGCGATAGGCGTTGGCCAGCTCGCTCGCCGCGCGCGCCTGGAAGTCCTTCACCTGGCCGGCGCTGAAGCCCTCTTCCCCAAGACCGGCCGCGGCCGTCGCGGCCAGCTCCGCGAGCTTGACCATCAGCTTGGGTTCCTCGCGGCGCATCGCCCAGCTGCGCTCGAGCAGGGCCTCGTAACCCGCGAAGCCGCGCAGGTCGGCAGGCAGCTCGCGCAGCCTGTCGAGACCCTCGCCGCCCAGCTGGGCCAGCGCTTCGTGGGCCTTGGCGCTGCTCCGCGCCGCCTTCTCGCCATGCCGCATGACCGCGGCGAAGGCGCGGTCGATGGCGCGGTCGTAGGCATTCTCGACCAGGGTCCGATCCGGCTCCTCGGTGGATCCCTGGCTGGCGGTGGGCGCCGGCGTCGCCTGGGAGCCCGCGGCGCCTGCAGCGCCCGCAGGCAGCCGCGCCTCCGTGGCCTGGGCGGGTCGCGAAGCGGCCGGGGACGGCGGCGAGCTTGCCGCGGCCGCCGTGGCATCAGGGGTGTCGGCCGCGCCGTCGGGGCGGACACGGCGCGCGAAGCGGCTTGGAGAACCGGCCGCGGCGTCGAGCTCGCCGGCGGGCGCTATTGGAGTCGGCGGAGTCGGCGGCGTGAACACCCGCACCGGCTGGGAACGGCCGGAACGATCGACGGCGTCGATCAGCATCGAAGCGTAAGGCGCGATGAAAGCCACGCAGCTCTCGCATCCCCGCAGCAGATGACGCACCACCAACCTCGCCTGATCCCGCGTCAGGTCGCCGCGGACCAAGCCTTCAAGCTCGGCCGCGGTCGGATGCTCGCTCATGGCTTTGTCCTCCCGTGACAAGAGCTTACATCAGCAGCCTGCAAGCTCGAAAGAATCCCGGACGGCGGTCCGGCACCTGGCTCGCCGGATCGGCGCCGGCGCCGCCCGCGACTATTCATCTGGAAGCGCCGGTGCGACGCCTACGTGGGCGGTTGGCCGTCCGGGTTGATCCCGGAGCCTTCCAGCGGCGAGACCACGCAGGGGGCGGCGAAGTTGCGGCCGCTCGAACGCCCGCCGGTCGCCTTGCCCGTGGCGGGACCGCTGCCGCCGCCGTGGACCAGCGCCACGAGCTGGTCCCAGAGCGAGGAGATCCAGGTCAAGCCGCCGCTCCAAGAGGTCTTGCCCCCGGAATCCCAGGCGGCGGCCTGTGCCGGGGCCGGCGCCAGCGTCGAAAGAATCACCAGCAGGACCGACACGGCAACGGCATGCTTGCAGATCGCACGGCTCATCATGTCCCCCTCCTCCTTGGACCGCGGCACGGCCCGGTGTCCGACCGACACCGGCAGGCCCGGCTCACGGCACACTTTTATCCTTAAACATCTATGTGCCCTGGGCCGGGTTTTCGGGACCGCGGTCCTCCTCTTCTTCCCAGCGCGCGCGCAACGCCGCGTCGCGCAGACGGCGGCGCCGGGCCGCGTACATGGCCAGCAGGGTGATCGCCAGCCAGAGCGTCGTCGAGCTGGTCGCGAGCGGCAGCCACCGCTGCAGCGAATGGCGGCGCCAGAACTCCCTTTCGGCGGCGTCCAGGCCGGTGCCGGTGGCGGCCTGGAACGCCTCCGGAAACGGCGCCCCCGCGGCGACGGCCGCGAGGATGCGGCCGGGGGCGCCGGCGCCGTGCCGCTGCACCAGCTCGCGCACGAAAGCGCCGGCGACGGCGTAGGCGCCGGCCACCTGCCGCTGGCCGCCGGCGAAGCGGCCGTCGAGGCGAGCGAGCGGCACGCCGGGATCGACCATCAGCTCGAGCAGGAAGCGGGCGTGGTCGTCGGCGCCCCAGGTGCCGCCGGCGATCATCGCCAGGCCCTCGTCGAACCAGCGCGGCAGCGGCCTGCCGCCGGCGGCGCGGGCAGTCAGGACGTGCGCCACCTCGTGGTGCAGCACGTCGTCGAGCGAGGAGTCGGGGTACGACGGAGACCGCGCCGGGAAGAGCACGATGGTGGCGGCATCGGGCACGGCAAAGCCGGCGATCCAGGGCGGCACGGCACGCGCGGTGGCCGTACCCTCCGGCGCGAGCCGCACCAAGATGGGCGGCCCTGGTTCGGCGAGTCCCACAAGGCCCATGACCTCGGCGAAATCGGCCGGCTTTGCCGCACGCATCCGCGCCGCCGCTTGGCGCAGGGCCGGCGGGGCCTCGACGACGAGCCGGGGACCGGGCGAGAGAGCGCCGGCGGCCCGCGGCGCCGGCACGGACGCGAGCAGCAGCGCCGCCAAGGCGAGCGGCAACGTCGGCGTCCGGCCCATGCGGGCAGGATGTCACAGCGGCGCCCGGCGGACGGCCGCGGTGGGCGCCTGTGACCGGGTGCGCGCCCAGGGCGGCATCTGCAAAACGGCGCGCGGGCGCGCCGGCTGTGGCAACCCGGCGCGTGGCCAGGGCGGCGGTCAGCCGGCGGAGCCGACCTGCAGATGATCGACCACCTCCCGCACGCCATCCGTGCGCCGGGTGATCTTCTCGGCGTCCAGCCGGTTCTCCGCCGAGCCCACGGTGCCGTCGAGCGTCACCTGGCCGTCGCGCGAGCTGACGTGGATGCGGATGCCGCCCAGGTCGGGGGCGGCGATCAGCCGCGCCTTCACCCGCGCGGTGAGCGCCGCGTCCTGCAGGGTCTCGCGTGCCGCCGGCCCCAGGCGCTGATCGACTTCGTGCGCCCCCTGCTGCACCGCGTTGCCAAGGTCGTGGGCGTCCTTGCTCAGCTCTTGACCGGCCTTGTGGAGGTCGGCCTGGACCTTGTTGTTGTCGACGTGGATGTGCTCGTTGCCCTGGTTGTCGCGGTGGATCTCGACGGCGGAGTCCCTGCCGCAGCCGAGCCACTGCGCCAGCGACAGGCCGGCCAGCAGGCCCGCCGCGAGTTGGAGAGCTTTGATCTTCATCGCTTCCTCCTGAGGGAGGGGGAGAATGCGGCACGCACCCTGCGCGCCCGGGCCTCGACCCAGGCACAGAAGCAAGAATCGAACCGGGGGACTGGAAGAGAGTGGGAGCCGCGGCCGGCCAGGGCCGCGAGGCGTTATCCAGCTACCTTGACCAGATTGATGACCGCGACGACTCCCGGCGTCCGGCGCGCCTGCTGCTCGGCGGCCGCGAGATCCTCGGCACTGTCAACTCGGCCCCACAGGGTCACCCGGCCCCCTTCGGCGTCGACCTCGATCGGCAACGAGCGCAGCCGCGGGTCGGCGGCGAACCGGGCCCGCACCCTGCTCGCCAGGTTGGCGTCGCCGGCGTCGATGCCGGTCTTGACCGGGTCTTCCTGGATCTCCACGTCTTTCGGCGCGCTCGCCGCGTGGCGGCCGGGAGCGGCCGGCACCGCGGCGCCCCGAGCCTCCGGGGCGCGGCCGCAGGCCACGAGGGAAAAAGCGAGCAGCGCCAGCGACCCCGGCAGGGCAAGACGGCCAGCCCGCTCCGGGCCGGGCTTGCTATGCTTGCCGATGCTCATGCGGTGCGTCTCCGGCGCCGAGCTTCTCACAAACCGGCGGCCGAGTGGCGTGCGCGGCAGCGGTCAGCGGCATGTATCTTGCTGATCTACCAGGCGTTTGGAGGATTTCATCATGCCTCGATCGATCTGGAAGGGCAGCATCAGCTTCGGGCTGGTCAACATCCCTGTCGGCTTGTACACGGCTGAAAAGAGCAAGGAGCTGCACTTCAACCTGCTCGACCGCCGCAACCTGGCCCCCATCCACTACCAGCGCATCAACTCCGAAACCGGCAAGGACGTGCGGTGGGAGGATACGGTGCGCGGTTTCGAGTTCGAGCCCAAGCGCTACCTCGTGGTCTCCGACGAGGACCTGAAGCGCGCCAATCCGGTCTCCACCCAGACGGTCGAGATCATCGAGTTCGTGGACCTCGCCGACATCAGCCCGACCTACTTCGAGAAGCCCTACTACCTCGGGCCGGAGCGCCGGGGCGTGAAGGGCTACGCCTTGCTGCGCGAAACCCTGCGGCGAACCGGCAAGGTGGGCATCGCCAAGGTGGTGATCCGCACCCGCCAGTACCTCGCCGCGGTGGTGCCGGTGGACGACGCGCTCGTGCTCAACCTGATGCGTTTCCAGGACGAGCTGCGCGACGCCTCCGAGCTCGGCCTGCCGGCCGGCAAGCAGGGGGTGACCGACAAGGAGCTGCAGATGGCGCGGCGGCTGGTCGAGGCGATGGTCGGCAAGTGGGACCCGGCGAGCTACCGCGACGACTTCCGCGTCGACCTCAAGGCCATGATCGACGCCAGGGTCGCCGCCGGCCAGATCGAGGCCGGCGCCGAGGAGCCCGCGCCGCGGCAGCCGGCCCGCGGCAAGGTGCTCGACCTGATGTCGCTGCTCAAGCGCAGCCTCGAGGAGGGCGGGCGGGGCGGCCAGCGGCGGGCGCCGGCACGGAGGAGCGGTGCGGGCAGAGCGGCCGGCGCGGGGAGAGCGGCCGGCGAGGGCAGGGCGGGTGGCGCGGGACGAGCGGTAGGCGCGGGACGGGCGGCCAAGCCGGCCGGGGCCTCCCGGAAGCCGCCGGCGCGCCGCCCGGCCAAGCAGCCACACCGCCGCTCCGCCAGGCGGAGCGCCTGAACCCGTGGCCCTCGAGCAATACCGCAGGAAACGGGACTTCTCGCGCACGCCGGAGCCGGCAGGCAAGACGCGGCCGCGGCGGCGGTCGCGGCAGGAGGATGCCGCCGGGGCGGGGTTCGTGGTGCAGAAGCACGCGGCGCGGCGCCTGCACTACGACTTCCGCCTGGAGATGGACGGCGTGCTCAAGAGCTGGGCGGTCCCCAAGGGTCCCAGCCTCGATCCCCACGAGAAGCGGCTGGCGGTGCAGGTCGAGGACCATCCGATCGAGTACGGCGGCTTCGAGGGCATCATCCCCGCCGGGGAGTACGGCGGCGGCACCGTGCAGCTATGGGACCGCGGCACCTGGCGCTCGCTCGAGGGTGAGCCGCTCGCGGCCTGGAAGCAGGGCAAGCTCAAGCTCGAGCTCCATGGCGAGAAGCTGCGCGGCGGCTGGACGCTGGTGCGCATGACCGGCTCCCGGGCCGGCGACAACCACGAGAACTGGCTGCTGATCAAGGAAAACGACGCCACCGCGCGCCCCGGCAGCGACGACGCGCTGGTGCGCGAAGAGGTCAAGAGCGTCGAGAGCGGCCAGACCGTCGAGGAGATCGCCGCCGACCCGCGGCGCGTGTGGGGCCCGGACGGCGCGACCGAGCTTCAGACGGCGGCAGCAGGGGCCGCCAAGACCAGGGGCGCCAAGACCGGCGCCGCCAAGACCGGCGCCGCCAGGACCAAGGGCGCGGCCAGGGGTGCGAAGGGCGCCAAGGCAGGGGACGGAGCCAAGGCCGGGGACGCCGCCAAGGGCATCAAGAGCCGCTCCGGCACCGGCTCGGCCAAGGGTGCGAAAGGTGCCGGGGGCGGGGCCGGTGCCGCGGCCGGGGGCACCGCTCTCCGCAAGCTGCACGACCTGGCCGCCGCGGTGCCGGGAGCGCGCCGCGGGCCGCTGCCGCGCGCCATCGCGCCGGAGCTGGCGACGCTGGTCAGCGCCCCGCCGGCGGGCGACCAGTGGCTGCACGAGATCAAGTTCGACGGCTACCGGGTGGTCTGCGAGGTCTCCCGCGGCAAGGCGCGCCTGCTCACCCGCCACGGCAAGGACTGGAGCGACCGCTTTCCGCCGGTCGCCGCGGCGGCGGCCGAGCTGCCGGTCGAATCGCTGGCGCTGGACGGCGAGGTGACGATGCTGCTGCCGGACGGCAAGACCAGCTTCCAGGCGCTGCAGGAATCCTTCAGCAACGGCGGCGGCCTGCCGGGCGCCATGGTCTATTTCGTCTTCGATCTTCTTTACCTGGACGGCTACGACCTTCGCCCGGCGCCCCTTGCCGAGCGCAAGCAGGCACTGCGACGCCTCCTCGAAGCCGCCGGCGTGGCGGCCGGCGAGGGCACGGTGCGGTTGAGCGACCACGTCACCGGCCAGGGACAGGATTTCTATCGCCAGGCCTGCCGCTTCGGCCTGGAGGGAATCGTGTCCAAGCGTGCCGACCTGGCGTATCGCGCCGGCCGCAGCAGGGACTGGCTCAAGGTGAAGTGTCTGCAGCGCCAGGAAATGGTGATCGGCGGCTTCACCGAGCCCGAGGGAACGCGCGTCGGGCTCGGCGCCCTGCTGCTGGGTGTCTACGAGGACGGGAAGCTGGTCTACGCCGGCAAGGTGGGCACCGGCTTCACCGCGCAGGTGCTGCGCGACCTGCGCCGCCGCCTCGAACGGAGCGAGCGCCCGCTGCCGCCGTTCACCAATCCGCCGCGCGGCGCCGAGGCGAGGGGCGTCCATTGGGTGGAGCCCAGGCTGGTCTGCGAGGTGGAGTTCACCGAATGGACCCGCGACGCCCACCTGCGCCATCCTGCCTTCCTGGGCCTGCGTGAGGACAAGCCGGCGCGCGAGGTGCGGCGCGAGCTGCCGGAGCCGCCGGCGCCGGCGTCGGCGCCACCGCGTGCCGCGGGCAAGGCAGCAGCCGGAAAGCAGGCTGCCACGGCGCCGGCCGCGGCCAGCTCCGCCGGCCGGAAGAAGGCCGCCGCGGCGCCGGCCGCGCCCATGACGCGCCGGGCCCAGGCCGTGGAGGTTGCGGGCGTGCGGCTCACCCACCCCGACAAGGTGCTCTTCCCGGACCGGGGTCTGACCAAGCGCGACCTCGCCCTGTACTACGAGAGGATCGCGGACTGGATCCTGCCCCGCATCGCCGACCGCCCTCTGGTGCTGGTGCGCTGCCCGGAGGGCCAGGCCGGCGAGTGCTTCTATCAGAAGCACCTCACCGAGCAGTTCCCTGGCGCCGTGCTTCGCGTCGCGATCGAGGAGGGCGGCAAGACGGTGTCTTACGGCGCGATCGATTCGGCGACCGGCCTCGTCTCCCTGGTCCAGATGGGGGTCCTCGAAGTGCACATCTGGGGGGCGCACCGCGACCAGGTCGAGCGCCCCGACTATGCCGTCTTCGACCTCGATCCCGACGTGGGCCTGCCCTGGGAGCGGGTGGCGGAGGCAGCCCTGGTCCTGCGCCGCCAGCTGGCCGAGGCCGGGCTGCGCAGCTTCCTCAAGACCACCGGCGGCAAGGGGCTGCACGTCGTGCTGCCGCTTGCCCGCCGCCACACCTGGGACGAGCTGAAGGCCTTCACCCACGCCGTGGCCGAAGGCATGGCCGCCAGCCAGCCCGACCGCTACACCACCAATCCGCTCAAGGCCAGGCGCAAGGGCCGCATCTTCGTCGATTACCTGAGAAACGGCCGCGGCGCCACCTCGATCGCCGCCTACTCCACGCGCTCCCGGCCCGGCGCCCCGGTCTCGACGCCCCTGGCCTGGGAGGAGCTGGCCGGGGACGTCCGCGCCGACACCTACACGATCGAAAACCTTCCCGAGCGCCTCGAAAGCCTGGCCGCCGACCCGTGGCAGGAGATGAACGAGGTGAAGCAGTCGCTCACCGCCGCCATGAAGCGCCGCTGGGGCATGAGCAAATGATTTCGTGCCGGCAGTCGCCAGGCAGAAGATAGCCCGCGCAGCGTGAGGCTAGCCGGCCCCGGCCGGCTCGGCGCCGCGGCGCTCGGTGGCTGCCAGCCGGGCGTCGTGCCAGCTGTTGAGCAGCGTCGCGGCGAGGATCAGGGCGCCGCCGGCGAGGACGCGCGGACCGATGCGCTCACCGTGCACCAGCCAGGCCCACAACGGATTGAGCACCGGCTCGAGCAGCAGCAGCAGGGACGCCTCGAGAGCCGGCACGCCGCCGATGCCGCGCGTGAGCAGGAGGTAGGCGAGCCCGATCTGGAAGACCCCCAGGAAGGCGATCACCAGCCAGTCGGCGGCCCGGACCGCCGGCGGCGGCAGGCTCATCGGGAGCGCCGCGGCGGCGGCCAGCACGTTGCCCCAGAAGGCGGCGACGATGCCGTCGCTGCGCGGCTTCTCCGCTTCTCCGCCGCCCGCGCCGCGGCCGAGGCTCCGCATGCCCATGATCGTCAGTGCCCAGGTGAGGCCGGACAGGGCGGCCAGCAGGTTGCCCCGCAAGGGCTCGGGGGCGGTCGCGGACGCCGGCTCGAGCCCCGTCACCAGCAGCGCCAGGCCGAGCGCGATGGCCGCCATCGAGAGCAGGTCGCCGCGGCGAATGCGCTCGCCGAGCAGCCACGGGCTGAGCAACAATACGAAGAGAGGCGCGCTCGACTGCAGATAGATGGTGCTGGCCGCGGTGGTGAGCTTGTTCGCCAGCACGAACAGGATCATCGTCGCGGCGTAGCAGGCGGCGACGCCCAGCATCCGCCGGGTCGGTCGCCGGCGCACCTGCGGCAGCGCCAGCAGCAGGGCCGCGGCGGCGATGGCCGAGCGCAGGCAGGCGACCGGCCAGCCCGACAGGTGAGTCGACTTGATCGCGGCCCCGCCGGTCGAGAACAGGGCGGCGGCGGCCAGCAGCTCGAGACGCGGCCCGAGCGCCCGCCGCGCCGGCGGCCGCGTTGCAATTTGCTCTCGCGGACCCCGCCGGTCGAGTTTCTGCACGCCCGCCATTGTGCACGCCGGCGCCGTCGGCGCAAGCGTCAGGCTGGCAGGAAGTAGAACAACGCCGCCAGCACGGCGTAGGCGGCCAGCAGCTGCACCCCCTCGAGCCAGTTCGACTCCCCGTCGGCCGCCACCTGGCCGGCGATGGCGACCGCCGCGGCCACCGACAGCACCTCGGGAAGGGTGAATACCAGGTCCATCGGCCGCGGGCCGATGAAGCGGGAGGCCAGCACCAGGACGGGCGCCACCAGCAGCGCCACCTGCACGCTGCTGCCGACCGCGATGCCCAGGGCCAGGTCCATGCGGTCGCGGCGCGCCACCTGCACCGCGCCGGCGTGCTCGGCGGCGTTGCCGATGGTCGCCAGCACCACCACTCCCACGAACAGGTCGCTCATCCCGAGGGCCCGCGCGGCCGGCTGGACCACGTTCGCCAGCACCTCGCTCACCCACGCCGCCAGGGCGGCGGCGCCGGCCAGCACCGCGACCGCCTTCCCCGTGGTCCACGGCGCGAAGGCGGCCGGCTCGGGCGCCGACTCCGAGGCGCGGCAGCCGCTCCCCAGGAACAGGCGGCGGTGGGTGCGCAGCGAGAACAGCAAGCCGCAGGCATAGGTGAGGATCAGCACCGCCGCGATCGCCAGCGACAGGCCGCTCGAGCCGACGGCGTGCCCCGAGACGGCGCCGAACGCCGCCGGCGCCAGCAGGCCGATGGCGCCCAGGGTCAGCATGCTGCTCTGCGCGCGCGCCGCGGTGGCGTTGAAGCACTGGACGTCACGGCGCGCGCCGCCGGCCAGCACCGCGGCGCCCAGCACCAGCAGCAGGTTGCCGAGGATCGAGCCGGTCAGCGACGCCTTGACGATCGCGACCAGGCCGTGGCGCAGCGCGGCGAGGCCCAGGATGAGCTCGGCGGCGTTGCCCAGGGTCGCGTTGAGGAGCCCGCCCAGACCGTCGCCGAGGCGCTCCGCCAGGTGCTCGGTGGCCCGGCCGATCCAGGCGGCGAGCGGCACCATGGCGGCGCAGGCGCAGACGAAGATCAGCACCCGCCGCTCGGGCACCAAGGTCACGAGGCCCGCCAGCACAGGCAGGAAGGCCAGCATCCAGACCCGCGGCGAGCATGCCCGGCGGAGCATCGGGGTCATCGCCGGGCATGTTATCGCGGAGAGCCTCGGGGACCTCACAGAGACGAAATCCCCGGGCGAAGCGAAGGGGAGGCCGCCGGCGGTGGCAGCTGGAGGCTTGCTCCGGGGGTGGGTTGGGGTTACCCTTGGTCAACGGCCAGATGACGACGGATTCCATGGCAACGACGACCCTCGGAGCCAGCCCCTAGCGCCTAGCACTCCCCACGAGAGACCATGCAAGGAAGACTGTCCAAAATCTTCGTCCTCGACACCTCGGTCATCCTCTACGACTTCAACGCCATCCTCAACTTCCAGGAACACGACGTCGCCGTCCCCATCACCGTCCTCGAAGAGCTGGACCAGTTCAAGAAGGGCAACTCGGTCCTGAACTTGCAGGCCCGCGAGTTCATCCGCCAGCTCGACCGCCTGTCCAGCCGCAACATGCTGGCCGAGTGGATCCCCCTTGACGGCGCCGCGCACGGCCGCTTCCGGGTCCTCACCGAGGAGACGGCGAGCCATCCCGACTCGGCGGAGGTCTTCGGCACCAAGAAAGCCGACCACCGCATCCTGAACGCCGTGCTCGCGCTCGCCCGCCACGAGCCGGAGCGCAAGGTGATCCTGATCACCAAGGACATCAACCTGCGCCTCAAGGCGCGGGCCCTCAACCTCACGGCCGAGGATTACGAGACGGTCAAGATCAAGGACCTCGACCATCTCTACAAGGGCAAGAGCGAGATCCAGGTCGACGATCCGGCGACCATCGACCGCCTGTACCGGGGCGAGGCGCTGGCGGTCGACGAGCTGCTGGCCGAGCGGCCGCTCCCCAACCAGTACTTCATCCTGCGCAGCCGGTCCAATTCCGGCCTGGCCTACTTCAACCCGCGCACCGACCGGCTGGAGCGGGTGGCGAAGCCGCTCGCCTACGGCATCTCGCCGCGCAATGCCGAGCAGACCTTCGCCCTCCACGCGGTGCTCAACGACGACGTGCCGCTGGTGACCCTGTCCGGCGCCGCCGGCACCGGCAAGACGCTGCTCGCCCTGGCGGGCGCCCTGGAGCAGCGCCGGCAGTTCCGCCAGATCTACCTGGCGCGGCCGATCGTGCCGCTGTCCAACCGCGATCTCGGCTACCTGCCGGGCGACATCCACTCCAAGATCGACCCCTACATGCAGCCGCTATGGGACAACCTGTCGATCATCAAGAACCAGTACAGCGAGAAAGAGCGCGAGTACCGCAAGGTCGAGGAGCTGGTCGAGACCGAGAAGCTGCACATCGTGCCGCTCGCCTACATCCGCGGCCGCAGCTTCTCCAACGTGATCTTCATCGTCGACGAGGCGCAGAACCTGACGCCGCACGAGATCAAGACCATCATCACCCGCGCCGGCGAGCGCACCAAGATCGTCCTGACCGGCGACATCTTCCAGATCGACACGCCGTACCTGGATGCCCACACCAACGGGCTGTCCTACCTCATCGACCGCACCAAGGGCAGCGCCCTGTACACTCACGTCAATCTCGAAAAAGGCGAGCGCTCGGAGCTCGCCAACCTGGCCAGCCGGCTGCTTTAGCTGCTTGCACGGCCGGCCGCCCGCCCGGCCGTGGCGGCGGCCGGGACCAGGACCCGGCCCTGGCGGCGGGCCGGCGCTCGGGCCGGCCGCCACCAGGTCAGAATCTCAGGTCCGGCCGGCGCGCCGCCGCCGCCGCACCTCGCGCCAGGCGGCCAGGCCGAGCAGCGCGGCCAGCGCCGCCAGCCCGGCCGGGCCGAGGGTGGGAATCTCGGCGATCGCGACCGGCAGCTCGAAGACGGTGGGATCGCTGTTGTTGCCCGGGCTGCCGTCGCCGTCCGGGTCGGGGTTGGTGCCGTTCTGGGAGACGTCGCTCACCGGGGCGCCCATCGGACTGGTGGCGCTCGCGGTGCTGGTGTTGCTGTAGGGTCCCGGGTTGCCGGCGGTGTGCACCTCGACGACGAGCTGGACGACGCCGGTCTTGCCGACCGCGAGCGTGTTGCCCGGCGCCAGCAGGTTGGGGTCGGAGTTGCCGTTGAAGGCGCCGTTCACAGTGAAGTCGCCGCTGGTGACGGAGATCACCGAGTAGCTTGCCGGCGACGGGAAGGTCGCCGCCAGGCTGTCCGTGGCGTTGACGTTCGCGAGCGCCACGTTCCCCAGGTTGGCGACGTAGAACGCGAAGGTGACCCGCGACGACCTCGCGTCCGCGGGGTCCTGGGCGACCGACGCCAGCTGCTTGGCGAGGCCGATGACCGGGTGCTCCGAAAGTGTCACCAGGTAGTCTTCCACCTCGCCGTCGTTGGCCGTGCCGGTCGGTCCCAGGCCTCCCGCCGAGGAGAGCCGGAAGCGGGCGTAGCTGGTGCCGGTCGTGGCCGAGCACGGCACCGTGAAGTCGAGCGTGTTGTTGCCGGGGTTGACCGGCAGGCTGGTGAAGATCTGGTTGCCGGCGCCGGTAAAGGTGCCGCCCTTGGAGAAATCGATCCAGGCATCGAGCTTGCCGCCCGTGCCGGTCACGAAGACGTTGACGTGCGCCGGCATGCAGGCGACCAGCGGCGTCGGGAAGGTCACGCCGTCCTCGTCATTGAAACAGTTGCCGATGCGGTTGGGGCTGGCCGACTTGTCGTCGCCGTCGGCCAGCGGGCTCGGCTGCCCGTCCGGCTCGGTGTCCACGCAGGTGCCGAGCATCAGCGGCGGCGCCAGCGGATCGACGCGGTGGCGCGCGGCACCCGCACCCGCCGTGCCGTAGCTCTGCGGCGCATCCCCGTAGTCATAGCCCACGATGCTCACCGCATAGTCCTCGACCTCGCCGTCGGGCGCGGGACCGGTCGGACCCAGCCCCGTCGCCGTGGAGCAGCGGAAGCGGGCGTAGGTCACGCCCGGAGCCGCCGCCGCCGGCACGGTGGGCGTCAGCACCACCGGCGAGCCCGCCGCCACGACGACGTTGGTCGCGATCTGCTCGCCGGCCGAGTCGCCGAACACGCCGTCGCCGTTCCAGTCCACCCAGGCGTTGAGCACGCAGGGCACCGGGCCGCCGGCCGTCACCGTGAAGGCGGCGGTGCCGCCCGGGGTGAAGGGACCGGTGAAAGACACCCCGTCCTCGTCGTTGCCGGTGCTGTCACAGGTGCCGATGACCAGGTCAGAGAGCGTGAGGTCGTCGCTCTTCGCCAGCGGGTCCTGGTTGAAGCCGCTGTCGGCGTCCACGCACCTGCCCAGGAAGGGGGCGTTGGGCACGCCGAGCAGGTGGTACGGCCCGTTGTGCAGGGCCGTGGTGTTGTAGCTGCCGTGCCCGGTCGCTGCGGAGACGTCCGGCGCGTCGCCGTAGTCGTAGCGCGGCCGGGCGGCCCCCTTGCCGGAGGTGAAGCCGAAATCCACGGTGTAGTTGGTGTTGGGCCCGCCATCGCCGCAGTTGGTCTGGCCGGCCGTCAGGGTGAACTGCAGGCTGCCGACGAGAGAGCCGATCGGCGTCCCCTTGTCCACCCCTTCCGTACAGGTGTTGGGGCTGGGCGCCGGGTCGTTGCCGGTGCTCGACACCAGCCCGGCGAGCGGCCCGCTGCCCGAGAAGTTGGACGGGTCCACCACCACGATGTAGTTGCCGGCGGCCAGGCCGCTGAAGAGGTACTTGCCCGAGAAACCGGCGACGGTGCCGGTGAAGGTCGAGCCCGAATACTCGTCCAGGGTCGGCAGGCCGTCGCCGTTGGCGTCCCGGTACAGGTCGAGGCGCACGTTGTCGATCCCGGTCTCACCGCTTTGCGGTTCGAAGATGCCGTTGTTGTTGCCGTCGAGCCACACCTGGTCGCCGATGGCCAGGCTGCCCGCCGGCGCGGTCAGGCCGGCGTCGAGCGTGCCGTTGTACTCGCCGGGCGCGAGGACGACCATCTGCGACACGCCGTTCGCCGGCGCGGCGTCGGAGTCGATGGTCGGATCGGACCCGGCGTGCTGGGTGGTGAAGCCGGTGGCCGCCGCCGGCAGCACGAATTGCACGTAGTAGCTGAGCCCGGGGATCAGGCCGTCGAACCGGTAATAGCCCGGACGGCCGTAGACGTCGTCGGCGGTGACGGTCGTCGCGATCAGGGCGTCGCCGGTACCTGGCTCGGCAATGCCGTTACCGTTGTCCGCCCACAGCTTCACCGTCACGCCGTTGGCGCCGTCCCACGTCGATTCGTTCTGCAGGCCGTCGGCGTTGCGGTCGAACCAGACATAGTCGCCGAGGGCCGCCAGCTGCGTGGCCAGCAGGCCGAAGTCGACGGTCAGGTTCTGCTGGTTGGCGGCCAGCGTCACCAGCGGCGAGCAGCCGGTCCGCTGGTTGCCGACCGAGTCGTTGCCCACGGCGCCGGCGTTCGGGGTGGTGAGCCTGAAGGTCGGCGGCGGCGTCACGCAGACGAAGTAGCTGCCGGGCGCAAGCCCCGGGAAGCTGTACCAGCCGGTCGTGTTGGCCGGCCCCTGCTGCGTCACGGTCGTGGACAGCAGGACGTCGTCCGCGGTCCCCGGCATGCCGTCCGCGCCCGGCGAGTAGAGGCGGGCGAAGATGCCGTTGAGGCCGGTCGGCCCGTCGTCCTGCAGGCCGTTGCCGTTGGCGTCCACCCACACGTAGTCGCCCAGGGCGGCGGCCGCGCACGAGCCCATGGCGACCCCCACCTTCTGCGGCTCGGCCGCCAGCGAGCCCAGGCCGTCGGACCGGTCCGCCTGGTAGGCGAAGGAGTTGAAGGCGCTTCCCGGCGGCGTGTTGCCGGGGGCCACCAGCTGGAAGGTGAAGCCGAGCGTGTCGAACTGCCCCACCACCCGGCTGCCGAACGCCAGCTTGAACGAGCGCACCGCGGTGATCGGCACCGGCGGCACGGTCGTCCAGCCCGGCGGGTCGCACCCGGTCACCGGTCCGCCGACCTCGGGCCGGCAGGGGTTGCCGGAGGTCGAGTAGTAAAGGGTCGTGCCGGCGGGCGGCAGGATCGGCGCCGCCAGCAGCGGCGTCCATTGCGAGCCGCGCGGCGTCAGGTCGCGCACCCCGGTGTCGCCGACGAACGGCAGGATGTCGATGATCACCATGTTCTGCATCGGCACGGTGCCGAGGTTCTGCACCCGCAGCTGGTACTGGATCGAGCCGCCGATCAGGGTGCCGTTCGAGGTCGAGCCGAAGCCGCCGTCGCACAGCCCGCGGATCGTCTTGCTCGACACCAGCTGGGCGATGGGGGCCACGGTGATCGTGCCGGTCGCGGCGCACAGCGTCTCGGAGGTGTTGCCGGTCCCCTCGACGTCCAGCGTGTTGGGCTGGGAGGCGCCGGAGCAGCGCAGGGCGAGCCCGGGGTTGTCGGAGCCGAGCGTCATGGTGTTGGCGAGCGGCCCGAACGCGGCGCCGGAGCGGACCGTCGTGCTGAAGAGGATGAAGACCTGCTGGTTGACGCCCAGGCTGCCGCTGCCCGCGTTCCATTTCCAGCGCAGCAGCGTGCGGCCGGTGCCGGCGAAGTTGGGGATCTGCTCGAAGCTCTGCGGCGCCGGCAGCCCGGTTCCCTGATCGTCGAAGGTCCAGGTGGGGGAGTACAGGAGATCGACCGGCAGGAGGTCCGCCGCGACCAGTCCCGCGAGCGGCGCCGGGTCGCTCGACTGCGGCGCGCTGCGCACCCGCAGCCGCCAGCTCACCGTCTGGCCGGGATTGAACGGCCCCCCGCCCGAGAGGTTGTCCTTGGCCGGGTTGAGCTGCACGAACGGGCCGCTGAGGGTGAAGGTCGAGCAGGCGTTGCGGCTGACGTTCGTCGGCCCGGCGGTGTACACCGCGGTGAGGGCGGCGCAGTTCTGAATGGTGTTGCCGAAGGCGACCGGATTGCCGGCGTTGTCGGGGTTGATGATCTGGCCGGTGATCAGCGGCCGGGTGGAGGCGCTCATCCCCGGCTGCGCCTGGCCGAATTCCCAGCGGATGCGGGTGACGTACTCGCCGGCGCCCAGGCCCGGGGGCGGGGCGGTGAGCGTGGTGTTGGTGGTGGCGTTCGGCGAGCTGCCCCACAGGGTGAAGACGCCGGGCGCGGTGTTCTTCTCGTAGCTCACCTGGACGCCCACGCCGGCCGCGAAGTCGCTCGCGCCGTTGTAGGCGCCGGTCGTGACGCTGGCGAGCTGCAGCTGGATCGGCAGCGTGTCGACGACGGTCATCGTGTCCAGCGGGACGTTGCCGTTGTCGGAGGGCGCAAGGTCGTAGCTGAAGGTCTGGTCGAGGGTCGGCGGGTTGGGGCTGCCGCCGTTGACGCTCTTGCCCATGCCCGCGCTCGGGTTTGGCACGAACGTCGTGACCGGATGGGTGATCTGCCCGGTCCCCAGGCTCTGCGGCGAGCCGCCGAGCGGCGTGGCGGTGGCGGTGAAGCTGTTGGTGACGTTGGTGCCGCTGGTGAAGGTGGCGCTCGGGAAGGTGACGTTGACCAGGACGTCGCAGGTTCCTCCGGCGCCGAGCGGCACGGAGCAGGGGCTGGTCCAGGCGACCGTGGCCGGGGTGGTGCCGTCGCAGCCCGGCTCGCAATCGGCGGCCGGCGAGGCGCTGTTGAACACGGCGCCGGCGGGCAGGGTGTCCACGACCGGGCCGACGCTCGTCAGCTCGAGGTCGCCGCCGCCGTTGCCCACCGCGATGCGCAGCCGGTACTGCACCGGCATGTCGAGGTTGGCCGGCGAGGACGTCAGGGTCTTCTGCAGCGTCGCCTGCAACGACGCCGTGGCGGTGACGGTGACCGGCGGGGTGGTGAAGGTGCCGGGAGTGGCGCCCAGGTTGATGGCGTCGGCGGTGTTGGTCGCCACCGTGCCGTTGGCGGTCGAGCCGTTGGGGAAGCGGACGTCGATCAGGAGGTCGCCGCTGTTGCCGGCCGGCAGCGGGCTGTTCATCACGAACTGCACCTGGGTGCGGCCGGAGCCCATGAAGTTGGGCGTCACGTTGATCGCCGCCACGTCGGCGGCCGGGCTGGCCGGCACGGTCGAGACGAACTGCAATGTCGCCGGCAGGAGGTCGACGACCTGCGCGTTGAGGCATGGCCCCGAGGTGCTGCTGCAGTTGTAGGTCAGGCGATACCCGAAGGTCTGGCCGGTCGGTTGCATGTTGCCGGCGCCGACCTGCACCGCCGACTTGAGCAGCGGTTGCGCCGCGGCATTGGGGGTGGCGACTCCGAGACAGGCGGGCGCCAAGACGCTGACGTACAGCGCACACAGGTACAGCCTCGACATGCAACGACCTCCAGGATCGGCCGCGGGCCTGGGGGCCGGCAGCGAGACGTTGAGTAGCCCCGTTTGAGCGGGCCCACCTTAGCCAAAGCGGACGGCTCGCGCAAGGGGCCTTGTGCAGGTCGTGCCGCCTGCCGCAGACGCCGGTCGCGCCGATCGCGCGCCGGCTAGCGGGGCACCGAGGAGCGGGCCGGGCGGGCGGGGCCGGGGGCGGGCGCCGCGGCGAGGTCGCTCTCGCCCAGGTACCAGCGCGGCCGCGGCTGCCACACCAGGCCCAACGTGCCGGCCGCGTTCATGACGTGGGCCATCGCCTCCTCGGGCGAGTCGGTCAAGAACAGGCGCTCGACGTCCACCGGCGAGATGGTGCTCTCGGGGATCATGCTCCGCTTGAACAGCTCGACCAGGGGCTGCCAGAAGTCGACGCCCATCAGCACCACCGGGAAGTCGCGGATCTTGCCGGTCTGGATGAGCGTCGCGGTCTCGAAGATCTCGTCCATCGTGCCGAAGCCTCCCGGCAGCACCACGAAGGCATAGGAGTACTTGACCAGCATCATCTTGCGGACGAAGAAGTAGTGGAACTCGAGCCAGAGGTCGAGGTAGTCGTTGTGCTTCTGCTCCTGCGGCAGGACGATGTTGCAGCCGACCGAGCGCGCGCCGGCGTCGCGGGCGCCGCGGTTGGCGGCCTCCATGATCCCGGGGCCGCCGCCGGTCATGACGGTGAAGCCCGCCTTGCCGAGCCGCCGCCCCATCTCGCGCGCCAGGTCGTAGTAGCGATGGTGCTCGCCGAAGCGCGCCGAGCCGAACACCGTGACGCAGGGGCCGACGAAGTGCAGGGCGCGGACGCCGCGGACGAAGTCCGAGCCGATCCGGAACAGCCGGGCCATCTCCGAGGAGCGCGGCTGCGGGCCGCGCAGGAAGACCCCCTCCTCGCCGCTCTGGGTGCCCTTGCCCCAGCGCGGCGGCTCGCCGCTCTGCCGGGAAACCTGCTGCTCGGCAGGCGGGATGCCACCGCTACCCTGATCGTGCGGGTCGGGGCCCGGACCCGCGGGGGCGGGCGACGGTCCGGCTGGCGTCACGGGACGGGAAGGATCGGCGGCGGGGCCGCTCTTCGGCGGCAGCTCTTCACCCACGGCCTGGATTGTAGCAGCCGGTCCGCGGGCTCACCCTCGGCCGAGATCAGCTCACCAGATCGTAGCAGCGGTGCATCGTCTCCACGGGCATGCCTCCCTGGCGGGGGCTTTGGACGATCCTGCCGCTGGTGGTGAGGGTCAGGGGGGCCGAGTCGGCGGTGTAGTGGCGGAACCGGACCACGACGCCGGCAGGAGTCGTGTGCACGCAGTAGTGGTGCGGGACGACGGTCATCTCCCGGTGCCTGTCGCCCATGACTTCCTCGATGGTGGTCGCCACCGCCGTGTCGCCCGACCGCTCGAAGTCGATCACCGTGTAGATGTCCCCCGGTTGGGGCGGCGGGGTGTACTCCACCGTGGTCGTCCGGGTGCCGGCGTTGCCCGGAGCGAAGGCCGTCGCCAGCGCCGCGGCCGAGAGCAACAGGGTCCGCATTCTTGACCGCATCCTCGACCTCCTGTGATGAGTCTGGCACCGGCGCCCCCCAGTACTGACTAAGCGCCTCGCAGCTCCTGCCAGCCCCGCCGGGCCCACGCCGCATGTGACGACTTCAGCGAATGCAAATCCGGGGCCTGCCGCCGTCCCTCCGGCGACCCGGGGTCGTCGTGTTATCTTGCGCGTTCGGGGAACGCCGGGAGGCGCCGTGGCGTGAGCACCATCAAGCCCATCTTCTTGCTGGCCGACAGCCAACTCCTGTTCTGGCGCGAATCGGGGGAGCTCTTCCTGGGGCGGGCACGGGCGCTGCTCGATGCCGACGGCGAGCGCGCCGGCCGTGCCCGGAAGGGTGCTTACCTGGGCGCCTCCAACGGCGATGCGTCCGAGTTCTACCACCTCTTCCTCGCCGCCATGGAGCAGATCGGCATCCACGACTGCCGGCACATTCCCGCTCAGCCGGCGGCCGAGGACCTGGAGTTCCTGGCTGCCGCCGAGCTGATCCTGCTCGCCGGCGGCGAGGTCAGGCGCGGGTGGGACGCCTTCAAGGCCGCCGGGCTCGACCAGAAGCTCGTCGAGCGCTACTACGGCGGCGCGCTGCTGATCGGCGTCTCCGCCGGCGCCGTGCAGCTTGGGCTCAAGGGCTGGGACGAGACCGGTGCCAAGACGAGCGACATGCTGCGCATCGTCCCCTTCGTGGTGGACGTCCATGACGAACCGGGCTGGGCTCGCCTGCTGCAAGCGGTGCCGCGGGCCGGCGAGCATGCGCGCGGCATCGGCATCCCGAGCGGCGGCGGCGCCCTCTATCACCCCGACTACTCCGTCGAGCCGGTGCGGCAGCCGCTGGTCGAGGTGAGCCAGGCCGAAAACGGCCTGCAGCAAGCGCTGCTCCTGCCGGGGCAGGTTTCGGAACCGGCGGCCGGTGCCGAGCCGGTGGCTGGCGGCGGCGGCGCGGCGGAATCGCCGGCAACCGGTGCCGAGGCGGCCGGCGGCGGCGTTGCGGCGGAATCGCCGGCAGCCGGTGCTGCCCCGGCCGGCGGCCAGGGCGCGAACCGGGAGCGGCCCCAGGCCGGCGCCGAGAGCGCGGATCTCGATCGTGAGCGGAGCGAGCTCGGCTACTCCATCGGCGCCGACGGCGTGATCGAGCTCCACCGCCCCGACGACCCGAAGAAAGAGCCGGTCAACTAGTGCCCGCCGGAGTGTCCCGCCAACCGGTGCTCCGCGACCGGGTGGTCCGCCGGCGGCCATGAAGCTCTATGCCATCGCCGATCTTCACCTGCGCTACCAGGTGACGCGCGAGGCGCTCGCCGCACTGCCGGCCTACCCCGAGGATTGGCTGATCGTGGCCGGCGACGTCGGCGAGAGCGAGCAGCATCTCAACTACGCGCTCGAGCTTCTCGGCCGCCGCTTCGCCCGCCTGCTTTGGGTGCCCGGCAATCACGAGCTGTGGACCGTCCCCGCGCACGCCGGGGAACCGCGCGGCGAGGCGAGGTACCGCCGCCTCGTCGCTCTCTGCCGCAACCATGGCGTGCTCACCCCCGAGGACCCCTACGTCACCTGGCCGGGAGACGGGCCGGCCTGCGTCCTGGCGCCGCTGTTCCTGCTCTACGACTACAGCTTCCGGCCGCTCGAGGTTCCGCCCGAGGAGGCCATCGCCTGGGCGGCCGAGGACAACCTGCTGTGCTCGGACGAGGTGCTGCTCCATGCCGATCCCTACCCGGACAAGCCGAGCTGGTGCGCCGCGCGCTGCCTGGACGCCGAGCCCCGCCTGGCCGCCGCGGCCAGCCAGGGACCGGTGGTGCTCATCAACCATTTCCCGCTCCGCTACGACCTGGCCGTGCTGCCGCGCATCCCGCGCTTCTCGATCTGGTGCGGCACCCGCCGCACCGAGGACTGGCACCGGCGCTTCAACGCCCACGCCGCGGTCTATGGCCACCTGCACATTCGCGGCACCTACTACCGCGACGGCGTGCGCTTCGAGGAGGTGTCGCTCGGCTATCCGCAGAACTACGATCCCAGCCGCCCCGTCGCCGCCTACCTGCGCGAGATCCTGCCCGGACCGCCCATGCCGGATTGATGCGCGGACCGCCTCCGCCCTGCCCACGCACCCGCACCAGCACCCGCCACCAGCTGCGAGCTCACCCTTCTGGCGTGACGACCCTTTGGCCAGACGACGGCGGCGGCCGGCGGTACCTGTCGAAGACCACGGCGGTGCGCGTGGACGCTCCATCCGCACCGCGCAGCACCGCGATGAAGAGCGCGCAGGAGCGCCGCTTGAATGTCACCCTGAAATCTGACCGGCGGCGCCAGCTCGCCCGCAGGAAGAGTCCGGCGGCGGCCAGGACGACGATCAGCGTCGCCAGGGCAGCCCGCGGCAGATCGGCGTCGACGTAGCACCTGAGCAGCAGGTCGGGAACCGTCAGCAGCAGCACCGCCGCCACGTACAAGGCCGCCAGGCGCATCGGCTTCGCGAGCAGCCGCCGAAGCATCGACAACGGGAGGCTGTCCTTCATTTTTCCGCTGCCCCCGCGACGCGGCCGGAGATATCCCTGCACGATCTTCTCGCTGCCTCCGAGCGCTCGGACCACCGGGGCCCGTCGCTGCCACGTCGCAGAGCCATGCCGGCTCCGGCCATCGCCAGGGCTGCCAGCAGTCCTACTACGAGGATCACCCAACCGCGCGAAGTGATGCCGCCGGCGGGACCCGGAGGTGCCGGCCCCGGGAGCGCCGATGGACGCTCCAGGGGCATCAGGGCTTGCGGCGTGCCGCGGCCGGCGGCGATCTGCGACAGGCTCCGCCAGCCGCGGCTCCATCGCCAGGCTCCGATCTCGCCGTCGGGCGGTCCCGGCATCCCGCCACAGTCCCGGCCCCGACGATGCCCATGCGTACCCGTCGCCAGGGAAGCGAGCGCCGCCTCCGCCGCCTTCGCCGCACGGGACCGAGCCTCCCAAGGGTCATAGCCAAGCGCCAGCGGACCGGTCCATCCGGCCATGCGGCCCGCGGTCACGTCGGTGCCGCCGATCGCCACGCAGGGGACCAACGACTGCGCCTCGACCGCCGCCTTCGCCGCCGGCGCCAGGTCTTCGCAACCCGCCACGTGGACCCAATCGCCCAGGGGCACCGGCCGCTCCGAGACGTAGGCCCGTCCGGGAAACGGGCCGGCGAGGACCAGCGCTCCGTTCGACGACCCTGCCGGGCCGGAGCAACCGCCTGGAAAGCAGTAGATCCCCAACCGATAGCCGGCCCCTTCCGCCAGCACCGGGCAGTCGCGATAGCTGCGCAGGCGCACCCAGGCCTCGAGGCAAATGGGAGCCCGGTGCGGTGCGCGAGCAACGGGCTTCCTGGCGCCGTGGGCCAGGTAGCACAAATTTGGGAAGAGTCCCGCCAGTCCCGCAACTGCCATCAAGCCGAAGCATCCAACCCTGCTGCGCATCGGGACCCGCTCCCTGGCAAACGTGCCCTGGTGGCATGCCACCCGCTCCCTGGCGGCCGCGGCCCTTCCCCTACCTTCCTTGACGTAAATCGCGGCTGGTTTTGCAGCGGTCCGGCGGCGGCGCACCCACCGCGGGTCCGGCGGTGCACGCGCATCGTGGGTCCGGCGGCAGGTGTGCTCGGCTGTTAGAATGCCGCCATGGCCGCTTCCCATGGCTGGGCGCTGATCGACGCGGAGCGCAAGCGCGAGATCATCGCCGCGATCTGCGACGACGCCGCGCCGCGCGGCCCGCTGCACGTCGAGCTCGACCTCACCGACCGCTGCAACGTGGCCTGCTACTTCTGCAACCAGCAGGACGTGCGCACCAGCCAGCAGCTGCCGCTCGCGCAGATCGCCTCGCTGCTCGACGAGCTGGTGGCCGGCGGCCTGCGGTCGGTGCGCCTGTCCGGCGGCGGCGACCCGCTCTTCCACAAGCAGATCGCGACCGTCCTCGACGAGCTGACGGCCCGCGGCGTGGTGATCGACAACCTGACGACCAACGGCGCGCTGCTCGGCCCGGACATCGCCCGGCGCCTGGTGGCCAACGGCTGCCGCGAGGTGATCTTCTCGCTCAACGCCGCCGACGCCGCCGACTACCACCGCATGATGGCGGTCAAGCCCGGCACTTTCGACAAGGTCTGCGAGAACATCCGCCATCTCGCCGCCGTCCGCGGCACCCCGCAGGGATCAACGCAGCCGCAGCCGGCATCCGACGCGCCGCTGGCGCGGCCGGCATCCGGCTCGCCGCAGACGCCGCTCCCACTGCACTCGCCACACCCGCCACTGCCGCTGATCGTCGTCCAGTTCCTGATCGATCGGGAGAACGCGGACCGCATCCCCGACATGTATCGCCTGGGTGCCAGCCTGGGCGCCGACCGGCTGACGATCGCGCCGGTCCTCGAGATCCCGCGCGAGCGCATCGAGCACGACCGGCTGCTGGCTTCCGGCGACGGCGAGCTGATCCGCTCCCACCTCGAGCAGATCCTCGCCTGGGACCGCGGCGCGGACCTGCTGCAGCTCGCCTTTCCCTACCAGGAATGGAACGGCATCCTGCGCCAGGCCCGCTACAAGGTGGCAGGCAGGCTCGACGAGCCGCTGGCCCCCGCCGCCAGCTTCCGAGAGCGGGACGGCCAGTGCTTCTTCGGCTACTACACCGCGACCATCCGCGGCAACGGCGACCTCTACCCCTGCTGCATGCTGATGCATCCCGACTATCGGCCGCTCGGCAACGCCCTGACCGGGAGCTTTGCCGATCACTGGCAGGGGCCGGCCTTCGCGCGGCTGCGCACCGAGATGCGCGAGCTGCTGCTGCGCGGCGGCCGCATGTTCTTCCGGCGCGGCCGCTTTCGCACCCTCGGCCGCCAGTGCGTCGCGGCCCATCAGTGCGGGCTCAAGAACATGTACTTCCGCCACGACGAGGAGTTCTACGCCGACCTGGCACGGGCGCTCGACGCCAAGCGGGCCACCGAGGTGCGCTGGCTGGGCGCGCCGCGGCAGCTGGCGCGGGCGGCGGAGGTCCTGGCCTTCCGCATCTATCACGGCCTGCGGGTCCGCACCGGCGCCCTGCTGGCCCGCGCGGTCCATCGCTAGTTCAATTTAGTGTTAGTTGCCCGCGGATGTGCGCGCGTCGCGCGCGGGCGGCGGCCGTCAGCGCTTCTGGCCGCGGCGCACCCGCTCCAGCAGGCGGGTGGAGTCCTTCATGCACTCCATCATCTTTTCTTGCAGGCCCTCGCTGTGCCCGGTGAGGCCGCGGGCGTGCGCCAGCACGCTGCGCGCCCGGTCCTCCTCGCCGGAGGCGAGCAGGGCCATGCCGAGATGGGTGAGGATGTTGGCCGAGGGCCCGAGCTCGCTCGACTTCGACAGGAAGTCGATCGCCTTGTCGAACTCCTTGCGCTTGTAATGCACCCAGCCGAGCGCCGCCAGCGGGAACTGGCGGATCTCGTCGGGCGACAGCTCGACCGACCGCCGGGCGTAGCCCAGGGCCTCGTCGAGGTCTTCCTCCATCTCCGCCAGGTTGCAGGCCATCTCGTAGTAGGCGATGGTCTTGCTGAAGTTGCTGCCGGCCTCGTCGACCATGCGCTGGCCGATGCGGTTGCCCTCGCGGTACTTGCCCTGGCTGCGCAGCGCCTCGATCAGCGCCGCGTAGGCGGTCGCCTTGAGCATCTCGCCGGGATTTAGGTCGATCACCTTGCGGGTCACCGCCTCGATCTCCTGGCTGCGGTTCAGGTGCAGGCAGAGCAGCGCGTACGACATCAACAGCGTCGGGTTCTCGGAATCGAGTGCCAGCGCCCGGCGGTAGCAGGAATGCGCCTGCTTGAGGTTCTCGCGCTTCAGGAAATCCTCGCCCTTGGCCAGCCAGCCGGCCGCCTCGCCCTCGACGCCGGGCAGCGGGCTGCCGCCCGTCTGGCCGGACAGGTAGTGCACGAGGTCCTGGTACTGCAGCTTCTTTGGATTGAGGCGCTGCGCCTGCCGGAACGATTCGAGCGCCTTGCGGTTCCAGTGGCGGTCCAGGTAGGCGAGGCCAAGCAGGTGGTGAGCTTCCTCGAACGCCGGGTCGTGACGCACCGCGTCCTGCAGGAAGTGGACGGCGGCCGACAGCTTGCCCATCTCGAAGCAGCAGCTGCCGAGCAGGAACAGCGCCTGCGGCACCGCGTCGACCTGCACCGCGCGCTCGAGGAACAGGACCGCCTTGGCGAGGTTGCCCTGGCCGGCGTAGACCGCCCCGAGGCTGAACAGTGGCAGGAAGCTGTCGGGGTAGATCGCCACCGCGCGCTTCAGGTAGTCCTCGGCGCGCCCGTGGTCGCCGCGCTCGTAGTAGATGACCCCGCTGTAGACCAGCCCCTCGTAGTGGTCGGACTTGACCTCCAGGACGCGCGAGAAATAGGTGAGCGCCTGGTCGGTCTCGCCCTCGTTGAAATGCGTCTCGCCCAGAAAGTAGGCCAGCTCGTAATTGTCGCGGTCGAGCTTGAAGGCCGCCTCGAGCGCCGCCACCGCGCGCTCGATGTCGAACGCAAAGAGAGCGTACTCGGCGTCCTCGAGGTGCTGCAGGAAGGCTTTCCGCTTCTCGCCGTGGTGCAGCGCCGCGATGCGCTCCTTGATCGACAGGAAGCGCTCGCGTTTCTCGAGCGCCAGCAGCTGGTAGTCCATCTTGGACTCCCAGAGGTCGCTCCACTCGTCCCAGGCGATCACCCGCTTCTGCTCGAGCAGCTCGCGCAGCGCCGTCATCCCGGTCTGGCTGATCAGGATGTTCTTTTCCTGCTTGTGCAGCGCGCCGAGCAGCTGCCGCACCGTCTCGGCGGTGCGCTTGACCGCTTCCTCCAGGATCGAGATGCGTTCGAGCAGATGCTCGTCGAACGAGAAGCTCTCCTCCGAGCTGGCCTCCTCGTAGGGCTCCTCCTCGTCATGGCTGCCGCCCGACAGCACCAGCAGCTTCTGATGGCAGCGAACGCAGTATTCCTGGTCGTCGCGGTTGAGCGCGCCGCAGGTCTGGCAGTACATCCTCACCGCAGCTGGGCCTCCTTGCCCGGGGCGGCGGCCGGCGCCCGGGTCTCGGCGTAGTCGTAGAAGCCCCGCCCCGACTTGCGGCCGAGCCGGCCGGCGTCGACCATCTTCACCAGCAGCGGGCAGGGGCGGTACTTGGGGTCGCCGAAGCCCTGCTGCAGCACGCGCAGGACGTCGAGGCACACGTCCAGGCCGATCAGGTCGGCCAGCGCCAGCGGCCCCATGGGGTGGTTCATCCCCAGCTTCATAACCTGATCGATGGCCTCGGCCTTCCCGACCCCCTCGTGGAGGCAGAAGATGGCCTCGTTGATCATCGGCATCAGCACCCGGTTGGAGACGAAGCCCGGCGCGTCGTGCACCTCGACCGGCGTCTTGCCCATCCGCCGCGCCGCCGCCTCGACGGCGTCGTAGGTGTCCTGCGCGGTGGCCAGCCCGCGGATCACCTCGATCAGCTGCATCAGCGGCACCGGGTTCATGAAGTGCATGCCGATCACCTGCGCGGGCCGCCGCGTGGCCGCCGCCAGCCGGGTGATCGAGATCGAGCTGGTGTTGGTGGCCAGGATGGCGTGCGGCGGGCAGGCGCTGTCGAGCTCGGCGAGGACCGCGAGCTTGACCTCGAGCCTCTCGACCACCGCCTCGATCGCCAGGTCCACCTGCGCGAAGGCGCCGAGATCGCCGGCGGTGGCGAGCCGGGCCAGCGCCTGATCGCGCTCCGCGGCGGCGAGCTTGCCCTTGTCGACCAGGCGGCCCAGCCCCTTGGCGACCTGCGCCGCCCCGCGCTCGAGCGCGGCGGGCGCGGTGTCCGCCAGCACCACCTCGTAGCCGCTCGCGACGGCGACCTGGGCGATGCCGTGCCCCATGGTGCCGGCGCCCACGACGCCGATCCTGCCGATCGATGTCACCGATTGCGCGTTCATCGCCTGGTGGGTTGCCCTCCCTCTCCCAACGCCAGGAGCCCGGTGTCTGGCGGTCGCCAACGAGCCTAAGAGATTGAACCAGAAGGGTCAAGGCGAGGCGGGTGCTGAAAAGAACCGTCCACTCCAACCGGCCCGCGGTTCGGGACCCGCGCTGCTTGAACGGAAAGGACAGGACTGCAGGATAGCCAGCCACGCGCTGCGGCCGGCTGCTCTCGATGAGGTCGAGCACCCGCTGCCGGTCGGCATCGCCGCCGGCCTGCTGCCGGATCAGCTCTCTCGGATGGGCGGTGGGGGGGAGTTTCAGTCGGCCGGGACCGCGTTCAGCCTGAGGCCGAGCGCCTGGACCACCCGCAGCACGGTCGCCAGCTCTGGATTGCCGTTCGCGGAGAGCGCCTTGTAGAGACTCTCCCGGCCGAGCCCCGCCTTCCGTGCGACCCGGGTCATTCCCTTGGCCCGTGCGATATCGCCAAGCGCGGCAGTGACGACGGCAGGGTCGCCATCCTCGAGAGCCGCCGCCAGATAGGCAGCCCTGGCCTCCTCGCTGTCGAGGTGAGCGGTTGCGCTCCATCGTTTCGTGGAAGACTTCATGGTGCGACGTGAGCTCATGGTTCGTTATAGTCCCTTGTCTATATATAGAGAGTCGGATCGCGGCCTTTTGTTACCGTACCCCGCCCTAGCAACCCTCCGAACCTCTCCAAACGGACCGCCAACGCTCCTCATTCCAACCCCCCTTTCGAGGACCTGCTCGAGCTGTGAGGGTTGACCTTCTGTATCCCATGAGATACACTCCTTCTTCATGCCCGAGGTCCGCCAGACGGCGACCTTCCAGCGCTGGTTCGCAGGGCTCCGAGACCCTCAGGCGCGAGCCCGGATTCTGGTGCGCATCCGGCGCCTTGACCCGCCAGCAACCCCTGAAGATCCGGAGACGGCTTGCATCCCGGCGGCGCGTGCCTCGGCCAGCTGGGCGGTCCGATCGTGACGATCAAAAGGCCAAGGTGTCGGCGACGCTCGCGAACTGACCCGCTGGATTGGTGTAGGTCTTGACCTTGCCGGTGACGGTGTCGGTGACCGTCAGGGTGTACCGCACGTCGGACAAGGCGCCATAGAACACCCAGAAATGCCCGTTGACCGGGCGGCCGTCGAGAACCTTGATCACCGTCTCGACGTTAGCGGGGCCGAAGAACCAAAAATAGCCGGTGCCGGCGGTCAGCGGCACGGCCATGCCGGCGCCGCTGTGGCCGCTGAAGTCGGTCCAGGCAGCGCGGACCGCGAAGCGGCCGCCCCCGAGGCAGAGCTGCCGCGGGAGAGGCTGGCAAGCGCCGCCCGCGTCCGCGCTCGCCGCGGTCCCAATCGCCCGGCTCGCCGCCGCCGGCGTCACCCGGCTCAACATTGCCCCCGCGCCGGCGGGAGCCGCGGCAGGCCGCACCGGCGCCGGCGCCGATGCCGGGCCCGCGGGCGGAGCGCCGATCGAGCTGGCGCCCAGGGGACCGAAGGCATGGGTGTCGCCGACGCTCGCCAGCTGTCCGAGCGGGTTGAAGTACCGCCGCGTCAAACCGGTCTGGGTGTCCGTCACGGTCAGGGAGTACTCGACGTTCGAGAGGGCCCCGTAGAACACCCAGAAATGGCCGTCGACCGGCCGGCCGTCGAGCACCTTGACGATCACCTCGACGTTGTCGGGGCTGAAGAACCAGAACGTGCCGGTGTCCCCGGTCAGGGGGACGGCATTACCGGCGCCGCTGTTGCCCTGGAAGTCGCGCCAGACGGCCTCGACCTTGAACCGGCTGCCGGCGAGGCAGAGCGCGGTCGCCGACACTCGACAGCCCGCCGCGGCGCTGCTCAAGGGCAGCGCCCACAGCTCCCGGCCGGCCAGGCCGTCGTCGGCGGCGAAGTACAGCAAGCCGCCAGCCGCGGTCATGCCCGACGGGCTCGACGAGTCCGGGCCGGGGTTGATGTCCTGGACCATCCGCGTGCCGGCGGCAGTGCCGTCGCTCTCCCACAGCTCCCTGCCGTGCACGCTGTCGTTGGCGGCGAAGAACAGGCGTCCGTCCGCCACGGTCAGGTCGCTCGGCTCCAAGCCTTCGGGGCCGCTGTTGACGTCCTCGATAGGGTGGGTGCCCGAGGGTGTGCCGTCGCTGAGCCACGGCTGGTTCCCCAGGATGCCGTCATCGCCGAAGAAGGCAACGCCGCCGCCAAACGGGGTGAGGCCGCCGGGATCCCCGAGGAAGTCATGGAGGGCCTGTGGACCCGCGCCGCCGCCATCAGTGCGCCACAACGTGGACGCGCCGGCGAAGAAATAGAGCGCGCCGCCGGCCACCACCAGGTCTTTCGGATCGAGGAAAGGGTTGCCTCCCTGCGTCACTTCGAAGGTCCCCGCCGGCGTGCCATCCGTTCGCCACAGGCTCTTGCCTGAGCTCCCCACGGCGGCGAAGTAGACGACGCCGCCCAACTCGACGAGGCCGAGGTGCTCGCCGGCCGCCAGGAATCCGGGCTGGACGTCGGTCAGGCGCACGGTGCCGCCGGCGGTGCCGTCGCTCCGCCAGAGGCCCACTCCGCTCTCGTTCTCGCCCACCAGGTAGAAGCTCCCGCCGAGGACCTGCAGGTCGTGCAGGAAGTTCAGCGTCGCCGGCAGGTCGAACAGCTTGCCAGTGCCTGCCGGCGTGCCATCGCTGCTCCAGACCGCGCCGGCGGGCGCGTCGCCGGCGGCTGCGAAGTAGACCCGTCCGCCGGCAGCGACCGCGGGAACGTTGGCGGTCACCGCCTGCTGGGTCAGCGCCAGGGTGCCGGGCGCCGTGCCGTCGGAGCGCCAGAGATTGCCGTCGCCGGCGACGTAGAAGACCGCGCCGGCGGCGGCCAGCAAGGTGGGCGGAGCGATCTGCTGGTCGTTGCCCAGAAAGCCGCCCGGTCCCTGCAGGACGCTCGCCGAGCTGCCGGTGGCTTGCGCCAGGTAGGCCTGCGTGCCGGAGGGCAGATCGCCAAGATGGACCACGAAGAAGACCTGGTCGCCGAGCGCCACCAGGCTGCTCGGCGACGAGGACACGGGATCGCTCCGGAAGGTGAGTTGATGGGTTGCGGACGCGGTGCCATCGCTGATCCACAGCTCGAACGTCGCTCCTCCGCTGACGTAGTGCCCGCCGGCGAAGAGCACCCTGTTCTGGAGCAGTCCCAGGTTCGGCCCGCCGCCGAACTCCCCTTCGGCGGTGGTCAGCTGGTCGGTGAAGCGCACCGTGCCGGCGGGAGTGCCATCGGTTCGCCACAGCTCGCCGCTCCCGGTGAAAGGGTCGTCGTTGGCGATGAAATAGGCGGCGCCGCCCAGGCCGATCACATCCTTGTGATAGCTGCTGCAACCCGTTGCCGGGGAGCAGATCGAAGGTTTGAGCTCCAGCGTGCCGGCCGGCGTGCCGTCGGTGCTCCACAACTCGAAGTCGGGGACCACGTCGTTCGGAGCGCGGTTGAGGAACACGGCGCGATCACCCGCCTTGACCAGCTCGGGCGGCGAACCACAGCCCTCCGCGCATAGCCCGGTCAAGGAAGCCGGGACGCCCGGGGAGACGGCCCACAAGGTCGCGGTGGCGGTGGTGAGACCGCCCACGAAGACGAGGCGGCCGCCGACCTCCACGATCTGGGAGGAGGTGGGCACCTGGAACGAAGAGCCTGGCGACGAGCCGAAGGCGGTCGTCGGCAGAGTGCCCGCCGGCGTGAGGTCGCTCACCCAGAGCTGGGTCCCCAGGTTCGCGTCGGCGACCGCGAAGTAGACTTTGGCGTCGGTCGTCATCAGGAAAACCGGCACGTTGTAGTCCGTATAGACGGAGGGCGTCACCAGGTGGGTCAACTGCCGCGTCCCGGCGGCAGTGCCGTCGCTCGCCCAGAGTTGGAGGGAGTCGGAGCTGTCCGTGCCTACCGCGACGATCCGGGTTCCCACCGCCAAGAGCCCGACCCCTCCCACGGCCTGGAAGCCGGGGACCTCGACCGATCCTGCCAGGGTGCCGTCGCTTTTCCAGAGGTGCGCCGGAGCCCCCTGGCCGAGGAGGAACAGGCTGCCTCCGGCGCTCGCCAGAAAGACCGGCGCGCCCGGGGCGAAATTGAAATCGGTGTTCAGGTCGGCGACGATCGAGGTGCCGCTTGACGTGCCGTCGCTGCGCCAGAGCTTGGCCGCGGTATCGGAATAGGCGGTGAAGTACAAGATCCCGCCGGCCACCGCATAGGCGGCCCCATATTCGGCCACGGAAAAGCTCCCCAACGGCAACGCGAAGCCTCCGGCGCGGGTACCGTCCGAACGCCATAGGCCAACGGGGCGGTTGGTGCCCTCGCCGTAGCTCTCCCGGAAGAAGCCGACACCGCCCACCGCGGTCAGGACCTCCAGGCTGGACGAGCACGGGGAAACGAGGCACGGGGTGGGCAGCCGCTGGGTGCCCGCCGCGGTTCCGTCCGTCACCCAGAGATCGTCCCCGTCGTCGCCGACGGGGTTGGCGAAGAAGAGGGTCTTGCCGCCAAGCGAGAGATAGCCCGAGGGTATCAGCGAGGCGTCGTCTTTGACTCCTGGCGCGAGGTCCGCCACCAGGTACGCGGTCTGGCTCCAGGCCGAAGATCCGCACAGGGCCGGCAGCAAGACCGCGCCGAGCAGTCAGATCCTGCAACGCCGGCTCGAGGCGGTCGCGGGCGTGTCGCGTCCCCACCGTGCGGTGCCATGCACGCTTCCGGTCACAGCTTGTCCCCTTGGCGAATGCGGCGCCGTTGCTGGCGCCCTTTCTTTTTATAACATACCATTAGGAAGGATATCAGGCGAGGGCGAGCACCTGCCGGACCCTCAGGGTCCCGTCGTTGGAGGCACCGCATGCACCACAAGGGTTTGGCCTTGACCGTATGGCTTCTTGCCGGCCTGGCGCGGGCTTCGGGGGGCCCGGCACTCGCGGCGACCGCCTCTCTCGTCGCCGATCTCAATACCACGCCCGTTGCCGCCGGCAACGGCGGGCACATCGTCGACATGCAGGCGCTCGGCAGCAACTTTCTGTTCAGCTTCGACCAACAGCTGTGGGGGAGCGACGGCACGGCGCTGGGAACTCGGCTGATCCACGACTTCTGTCCCAGCGGCACCGTGCTGACTTGCGTGCACGTCAATCGCTTCATCGGCGTGGTCGGCGGCGCGGCCTTGCTGCTGGTGGTCACCGACGACCGGGTCCCCGAGATCCAGCTCTGGGCCAGCGACGGCACCGCTGGCGGCACCAGGTCACTGGCCTCGGAACTGACACCGGCGCCGGACACGTACACGACGTCCGCCGAGACGCCCTTCGCCCTGACCGCGCACGCGCTGTACTTCTTCGCCTGCGGCCCCGGCAACTGCGGCCTGTGGAAGACTGACGGCACCGTCGCCGGCACCGTTGCGGTCGCCCAGGGTTTCGGCCAACCGCTGCTCTCCATTGCCGCAGCCGGAAAGCGGGTGTTCTTCGGCGCCGTTACGGCGCAAAGCAAGCAGCTCTGGACGTCCGACGGCACGCCTGCCGGCACGCTCTCCCTCGGCTCGTTCCCGGACTACTACGACTCCGAGGTCTTCGTGGAAGGGCTGGGTCCGTTCTTCGCCGCCGGCCCGCGGGTCTACTTCCTTGCCGGGGACCCGACCCATCACCGGCAGCTCTGGACGAGCGACGGCACGGTGGCGGGCACCAAGCCGTTGACCGCCTTCACACCCGCCGATCCGTTCGCCCATACCAGCCTGGTCAAGGCGATCGGCGATCGGCTCTACTTCGTCGGCGACGACGGCACACATGGAGACCAGCTCTATGTCAGCGACGGGTCCGCGGCCGGCACCCGGGCGGTGACCGCTTTCACCGCTCCCAACGCGTTCAGCAGCGCTCCATTCTTGGCGGATGACGCCGGCTCCCTGGCGGAGGTTGCGGGAAAGCTGCTGTTCGTCGCCACCGACGGCATCCATCCCTTCGGCCTGTGGAGCAGCGGCGGCACGCCGGCGACCACGGCTCTCTTGACCGGCTGCTCCGGGGGTTGTCCCAATCTCCCGGCCGGCACGCAGCTCTTCGCGATCGGCACGCACGCGCTCTTCGAGGTGAACGACGCGGCCGGCGACTTGAGCTTCTGGGCGACCGACGGCAGCGGCGCCGGGACCCTGCCGCTCGGAGCGCCGTGCAGTGGCTGCGGCTTCCCCCAGAACCCCTATGTCCACAGCGTCGCCCCGTTCGCGGGGCACGCCTTGTTCGAATCCAGCACCAGCGCCGGCGACCCCGCCGTCTGGGTCACCGACGGCACGGCCGGGGGCACCCGGATCCTGATGCCGCGGCAGACCCTGACCTCCCTGGCCGGCGGCGCGCCAGCGGTCATCGCGGCCGGAGACAAGCTCTTCCTGGGGGCTGATCCAGAGGGGGCCTCCTTCGGCGCGGACCAGCTCTGGTCCAGCGACGGCACGGCAGCCGGCACCGCGCCGCTGACGTTCTTCGGCGTCGAGGGCTCCTCTTCGTACCCGACCAAGATCCTCGCCTACGGCGGCGGCATCCTGTTCGTCGCCAACGACGGCCAGGGCGCCGCGCTGTGGGCCTACGGCGGCGGCGGCGGCGCCGCCCCCGGCCCGCAGCTGCTGCTGCGCATCCAAGACCTGAACAACGGCGACGGGGGCTACGCGCCGCCTTACGCCGTCCTAGGCGGCGCCGCTTACTTCCTGGCCAATACCGCCGACGTGGCCGGCTACCAATTGTGGCGGACCGACGGCACGGCCGCCGGCACCCTCCGCCTCACCGGCTTCACCTCGCTCAGGAACGCCTCGAGGCTGGTCGTGTTCCAGGGCAAGCTCTACTTCGTCATGGCGCCGGGCGAAGGGGCTCCCTTCACCAATATTTGGAGCAGCGACGGCACCGTCGCCGGGACAGGCCCGGCCCAGGGTTTCCCCGACCTCGACGTCGTGGCGGATCTCACCTCTCTTGGCACGCAGCTCTATTTCCTCGCGCAGCCGTCCGGCGGCAGCCCCGGCCTCTTCGTGAGCGACGGCAGCGCGGCCGGCACGCAGCAGCTGTCCCAGTGGCCGGCTGGCGTCTTTGGGTGGACGCCGGAGCTGGTGCGCGTAGGGGGCACCGTCTACTTCCGAGTCCTGGCCGACGCCCAGCTCCAGGTGCCCGCCCTCTGGAAGACGGATGGCACCGTTGCCGGCACGGTCCAGGTGCTGCCCACGCCGCCGACCCTCGGCGCCGCCGCGAACGACGCCACCGACCTCGCCGGGATCGGCGGCGCGGTGCTGTTCTTCGGTTTCAGCGGCAACGGCGTGGATCGTGCCCTGTTCCGCTCCGACGGCACCGTGGCGGGCACCGTCCCGCTGGCGCTCGTCGCGCCGCCGTTTTCGATCAACCAGCTCGACTCGAGCGTCCCCGCTGGTTTCACCCCGCTGGGCAACCGGCTGCTCTTCGCGGCCGACGACGGCGTGCACGGCAACGAGCTGTGGCAGACCGACGGCACCGCCGCCGGCACGTCGCTGGTGCGCGACATCGCGCCGGGCGCCGCGTCCTCGCATCCCGCTTCGCTGGCCGCCGCCGGCAACCTGGTCTTCTTCAACGCCGACGACGGGGAGCACGGGGGCGAGCTGTGGCAGACCGACGGCACCAGCGACGGGACACGCCTGGTCCAGGACATCGCGCCGGGCGTCGCCTCCTCGAATCCGGCGGCGCTGACCGTCGCCGGCGGCAAGCTCTATTTCAGCGCCGACGACGGCATCTACGGCGACGAGCTGTGGGCCTTGGCGCTCGACGGCGAACCGGCCTGCGTGCCTTCGCCGACCGCCCTGTGCCTGCTCGGCAGCCGGTTCCGCGTCGAGGCCAATTGGCACGATTTCTCGGGCGGGAGCGGCCCTGGCCGCGCCGTGTCCTTGACGGACGACACCGGCTACTTCTGGTTCTTCGATCCCGCCAACGTCGAGGTCGTGCTGAAGACCCTGGACGGGCGCGCGCTCAACGGCCACTTCTGGGCGTTCTACGGCGCCCTGTCCAACGTCCTGTACGAGCTCACCGTCACCGACAGCCAGACCGGAGCGGCGCGCCGCTACGTCAATCCGCCGGGCGTCCTGGCGAGCGTCGCCGACACCGTGGCATTCGGCCCGCAAGGCGCCCACGCGCCGGGCATCTCCCTGGGCCCCGCGGGTCAGCCCGCCGGCGCCGAGATCACGACAGCCAGCAGTCCCGCGGCGGTGGCCCCCTGCGTACCCGGCGCATCCCGCCTGTGCCTGGGCGGCGGACGCTTCGCGGTCACGGCGACCTGGCGTGACTTCCAGGGCAACGCCGGCATCGGCAAGGTGGCGCCGGTGACCGGCGACACCGGCTACTTCTGGTTCTTCGACGCCGCCAACGTCGAGGTCATGCTCAAGGTGCTGGACGGCCGGCCGGTCAACGGCAAGTTCTGGGTCTTCTACGGCGCGCTCTCGAGCGTCCAATACACCCTGACGGTGACCGACACCCAGACCGGCGCCGTGCGCAGCTACTTCAACCCCGCGGGCAGGCTTGCCAGCGTGGCCGACACCGGCGCCTTCTGACCTGGCGACGGCTCGGTACGCACAGCCTCAGTAGCAGTTACCGCATACCGACTCACAGGATGCAGGTTGTGTGTCGAACTGCTGGATGACGGTGTAACAGGAACTGGTGATCTCGAAGCCCTTCACGACGGCCCATTTGCCCGAATCGAGGTGAAAGCTCGTAGAGTTTGGAGGACTGCCGTAGCACCTCTCCGGCGAGCCCTTGAACGACAGCGTCATCTGGCAGTACCCCTGGCCCTCTCCAGCACAATGGAGCGAAGCGCTGTTACCGGTCGAGACAGACGTCGACGAGGCCGGGACCATCTTCACCGAGTCCTTGGAATCGTAGGCATCGGCCCCGACGGTGCTGCTCATGGCGCAGTTCATCACGTGCACCTGGATGTCCCCTCGGGCCTCGCCGGCGCCGAATCCGCCGACGACCAGGATCGAGGCGACCAGCACCCACGGGCGCGAGCGCCTGACAGCTCCGTCTTGCGGCTCCGAGCACATACGTTTCTCCTTTCTGACCCCTTGGGGTCCGTCGCGACGGCAAGAAAGGATCGCGTCGCGCGCGACGGGCCGGCGGGCTCACACCGACATGGATTTCGACAATGCTTCCGAGTGCCCGAGTCTTATCACAACCCGTGGCGACGGTCCAGCACGATCTCCGGCTCACCATGCGAGCCACAGGGTCACTCTCAGTGAGGAAGCTTCGAAGATAGCCTTCAAGGAAATGCTTCCGGAGTAGAGCGATGCCGGGCCGGCCGGCGAAGGACCTCGTCGATCTCGTCGAGAGACCGCTCCGGCACAGTGCCCGCGGGCAGGAGAAGAGTCCCGCCGGTCCGACCCGCAGATGACCGAGGCCTCGGCCCACCAGGGCCACCGCATGACCTCGAGTCACCGGCTCAACAAATCTCTCGCTGGTGTGTCTAGATTGGAAGACCATAGCTGGGGATGCGATTCGGCACCGCTCTTCTCGAACCCGGCGGTGCAGGTGATTCTATTTCGGATAGGAGAGAAACCTTGATCACCAAGTACTGCTCCATGCACGTCGGCAACGGTGGACTGCACACCACCACAACCAAGAACTCGCGGTCCGCTGCCCTTCTCGTCCTTTTGACCGTCGCCTTCCTGGCAAGTCCGGCAGTGAGCTCACAGGAGCTGGACAACCGGCTACCCGAGGCCGCTGGGAGGGTTGCAAACTTCTTGAGTTCGCGGGATCGCGGCCAGGAAATCCTCATGCTCATGCACGCCTTCACCGAATATAGAGGGCATGAACTCCAGCGAGCCATGCGCATCGATGGCCGCAGCAGTGCGAGCGACGGGAGGTTTGAGCTGATCTACAGATTCTGGTGGCAGCCCGGCGACGGCATCACCGACCTGGCGTTTCTGTGCGATAACTATGGCCAACTTTACCAAATTGAGGTCATTTACACGAACGCGCGATTCAATCGCCCATTCGCGGTCACCAGCTTGTCTCTCAAGCTAATCGGCCGAGAGCTCCTCGATCGAAATAAGGACCGTCTTCAACCGTGGCAACAAAGGATGATCGGTTGGTTCATTGATCAAGCCGACGCGAAGGGTCTGCTGAAGTTCATTCTTGGTGTCCAGCAGGCCGGTGGCTGAAGAACTCGGGGGCGATAGCGCACGCCGAGCCGAAGCGATCGTGGATGACTTCGGCCACTCGCGGACAGGTCCACAGATCGGTGGGGAACCCCGCACCCGCCCGTGCAGATTTTTCGGCCGGCCCGGTGCCGGCTTCGCTTTCAGCCGGACACTACGCGGCGCCGCCGCTCAGCAAAGTGGGGATAAACTCGCCGGGCAGCCTATGTATCTCGATGGCAATGCAACCGGCATCGAAGGATCTTGGAACGGAATAGCCAGAGCCCAATGCAAAATAAAAGAAGGTCGCGAATTTGATCGCCGTGCGATCGTCTATCGCGCTGCGCATCCCAACGACGTAACGGATGTGCGCGCCGATCGCCTTCGCCTGTATTTCCGAATGACACGAGTTGAGCACAACACACTCCACCTCGTCGGCGACTAACTTGAAGAGGTCGGCCAGAGCCTTCGTCGGCACAAGTTGTGTGCCGCCGCCGCTGTCGCTTTCCAAGGCCAGTCCACTCTCCCCGGCTCCGTGACCGCAGAAATGAACGAACCGGGGCCTGAGCTCGATGATCGCCTGCTGCAAGTCGGGCGGGCGCACTGCCAGGCGGTACTCCAGTCGGAAATGATCGCGTTCCCTCGCCTGCTGCAGCTTGATCTGGATCTCGCGCAGCTCTTCATCGAGGCGGAGGCGCGTGGTGTCGGAGGGATCGGCCGATAGCAGCAAGATCGTATCGACACGGGATCTCCTGACCCGCCGCAGGGCCCCATCTTGTCTTGCGGCCCCCAAGTCCTGCACCGGCGGCTCGACGGCAGGCGGAGGAGGGGCCGGAGGTGGCTCGGCAACGTGGCCCTTCAGCGCGACGTCGCGCAAGCCGTCGGACGTGGGTCGAACATGTTCTGTCGTGCCGCCGGTTGCCATGCCCGCCGAGGCGCTCGGCGCTTGCTCGCCACCCGCGGCCTGTGGCGGACCCAGAGCCGCAGGCATGGCGTAGAGTATCGGTGACGCCCAGTCGTCGTTGTCGCCGCCTTGTGCAAGAACCTGCCGCGCTGCCGCGAGGCTGCGGTCGATCGCAAGGCCGCGCGCCAGCGAGGCATACAGCGGTCCTACCCATGTGCCGGAGCCGCTGCCGGTCAAGGGATGCCGCAAGGCGACCACGGCACTTCGACCGGCGCCGACCAGGGTCCGTGCCGCGATCGCGAAGGGATTGACTCCGCAGCCCGAATCGCTCGGCTCGAGCACCAGGAGCTGGAGATGAGGATACGCGGCGAGGCGGCCCGAGAAGTACGCGGCGTCCACCTTGCGAGGTCCCCCATCCTCGCCTTCGAGCACCAGGACGCCGGTCTGCATCCGCGGTTCCGAGCGGCCGGACCCTATGAAGTGGAGAGCTTGAAAGGCATGGCCGGCGAGCGCCTGCTCAATGTCGATCATGCGAGCCGAGGGCAGGCGGGTGATCGAGGCGCTGCCATCGGCGCAGAGCGCTCCGGCTGCGTCGCGAAGGCCAGCCCAGCGTCGTTCTGCCTCCCAGCCGCTGTCCGGGCCGCGGGGCAGGACGGCGAGAATGTCGATGGGCCTGACGAGCTGGCGGTGGGCAGGGACTGTCGAGGCGACGGTGCGAACCACCTCAATGGCCGCGGCCATGCCGGAGGCGCCCAGCCGCTCCCAGGCCAGTTCCTCCAGCTCCGCCGCACCCTCGAGGTCGATCGAGAGTCGCACATGCGTTGTTGTCAGGGTGGCTGCCGTGCTGACTGCTTCGAGCCTGGCCAGGACCTCACCGCGAAAGATCGAGGCGAACAGGCGATCGACATCGGCCGGGAGCGCCTCCGTCGCCACATGGCGTTGGTCGCTCGGGGGCAGCAGCTCCGAAACCTCGGTAGCAGGTAGAGAGGCGATCTGGCGGCCGCTGCGGTCGAACACCTGGTAGCTGCCTTGGCCGCGAATGAACCGCAGCACCAGGTCGTCAGCCGGTGCCGGCGCGCCGGCGTCGAGATTTGTTCCAGCCATGGCGGCGACCGCTCCAGGGATCACGCGGACAGCACCTTGATCGGGTCGCCGCAGCAGGGGCAGAAGCACTCGTCTCCGATGGGCAGACGGCATCCACAGCGGGGACAGAAGTTCGCAGGCTGGTCGCCCGCTTGCCGGGCGCGAGCCGCCAAGATCCGGTCATATTGGCCGCTGCTGGACCACCGCTCGAATTCCGCGGCTCGCATCACCGTCCAGGGGTGATCCTCGCCCATGATGCTGATGAGCTTGGTAAAGCGGTCGAATAGATTCGCGTCGAGTCCCTTGAACTCTCGCGCTTGGGCAAGGAAGTCCTCGGTATTGAACTTGGAATGATATTTACGGGGAAGGCCCGCTATCTTGACCATGGCGCCGATTGCGGCGTCGCGGTTTTGACAGGCCAGCAGCCCGGCGCGGTCTGCGGTGAGCTCCGACATCCGTTTCCAGTTGAGCAGCGCCACCTTCATGGCCGTCGACAGCACCGACAGGCCGGGAAGGTCTCCCAAGGCCGTACTCAGGTATGGAAGCGCAAACCCTATCTGATGATAGAGGACATGCTGGCTCTTGATGTGGCCGAGTTCGTGGCCGATCACGAATACCAGCTCGTCGTCGGTCAAATGGTCGAGGCAGCCGGCGTTCAGCACCAGAAGCGGCTTTTCGACTCCGGCCGAGAACGCATTGATGCCCCCTCCCTCCTGGAGATAGACCTCGGGCGGGACCTTCATGTCGAGAACCTGGACCGCCTCCAGCACCAGCGTGTGAAGGTCGGGCAGGTTGTCGCGGGTGACCCGCAGGTTGCTGCCTGTGTACTGGATCCGGATCAGGCGATCGAGGCCGTGTTCGTTGAGCCCGCGGATCACCGTCTCCAGACCAGGAGCTCCTTTCAACCCGTCAAGGGCCTTGCGGTCCCACGGGTGCTCATAGGCTGCTGTTTGAAGGCCTGAGAGGATCGTCCTCGCCATCTTCCGCTCCCCTTACGCCCAAACGGGGGTCGCGCCCTTGGCGACGCGATATGCATCGATCACTCCCCATAGCCAGATGACGACGTAGAACGACCCCAGGGTGACGGGGATAGCTCCTACCGCCACGATAGCCAGGACCAGGATCAGCAGCCCTTTCTTGAAGTCATTGTTATAAAACTGTCCCAGGCCCGGCAGGAACGCGGAGAGGACCGCGGCGCCCGCCCCGCTCTTCCCCCTCGGGCGCACGCCATTCTGGAGGGATTTTCCGCAGTAGACGCAGAACGCGGCGCCGTCGGTGTTCTCCCTCCTGCACACTGGATTTGGGCAGATCATGAGCACGTCCTCCTGAATTAGAGCTCATGGGAAGAGACACTCCCAGTGTCGTTTGGGGTGAGTGGCAGGCGGGGACCGCCGCCCGGCAGCCGGCGGCGTGACTCGAGCGTCACAGCCGGGAAGGTTGCGCGCGCCGAGGTCGAGCCCGGGCCACCGCCGACCTGCCGATACGATCAACCGAGCGGGCCGCCGGCGAGCTCGAACCAGGCTTCTCGGCGGCCGAACTTGGTCGATAGGGTGGCACCTATGCCGATCAGGGTCGCCGTCGTCCATACCCATACGCCGATGTAGGGCAGGAACTTGACCGCTCCCATCAGCAGCAGGCCGAGGGTGGCGGCGTTGAGGGGCCTGAGGTTGCGGTGCAGGAGGCGCAGCGCCACCCAGTCGCCCAGCGCGTAGAACACCGCCACCATGCCCCACAGCTTGAGCACCACCAGGAACAACGCCACCAGGGCGAGCATCGGCGCCCAGGCCAGGCCGCCCAGGAAGATGGTCAGGGCTAGCGCCGTCAACACCAGCGCCGCGACCCCGGTCAGGCCGGTGAAGAAGCTGAGGAACGGCTCGTGGCTCACGTCGTCGGCCGTCTCGAGCATCTGCCGGCCGCTGGCGGCGAACAGCACCAGCAGCAGCGCCGCCCAGGCCGCGAGCAGCGCGAGCTTGGCCCCCAGCACCAGCGGCGAGGCGTCGGAGAGACCCAGGCTGGGACCCTCGAGCAGCGTGGTCAACGTCGGCGAGGCGTTGGGGTAGGCCACCGAGCGGCCGCCGATCCGCGCCCCCGGCTCGGCCTGGATGGCGCCGCCGATCACCGAGATGTCGCCGCCGACGGACGCCCTGGGACCGAGGTGGGCATTGCCGCCGATGACGATGACGTCGCCCTTGACGTGACCCCTGACCAGGACCGAGCCGTTGAGCGCGGCGACGTCGGCGAGCGCATCGCCGTCAACCTCGATGTCGCGCGCCACCGCCACCAGCTGATGACGGGCGACGGCGCCGGGCTCGAGGCGCAACGCCAGCTGCGGCGATGGGGCCGGCGGCCGGGCGGCGGCGCCCATCAGCGCTACGGCCAGCAAGCTCGCGGCGACGCTCCCTTTCACGTGCACACCGCCAATGTAGCGCGGCCGCGGCCGGCTGCATAGAGAGGGCGAGGGGACGGTCTCAGGGCGTGCGGCGATCACCGGCGCGGCGGACGCCGCGACGGCTGGCGGCGCGCCGGCCGCCGGCTCCGGTCGCCGCACCACCTGCGCCGCCGCCGCCGCCCGTGGACGCGGGGGACACCGCCGCGGCGCCGCGCCGGCCGCCGCGGCGGATCAGCGAGAAGAGCACCAGGTTCAGGCAGACGACGAAGACGCCGAAGACGACCAGGCTCGCCGGCGACGCGAGCAGCTGCTCGACGAACATCTCGAACCAGCGCCAGGAGGCGGCGGTGACGCCGACACCGGCCACCAGCGCCGCCTGGGCCAGGCCGCCCAGAGCGCTCACCACGCCGTAGGCGGAGCCCAGGTGCGCCGAGCCGGCGCCAAGCAGGGCGGCGCCCGCGGCCAGCAGCGCGCCGAACGCCGCGATCGGGAAGCTCCAGGTCCGCGGATGCCGCGCCTCCCAGCCGGCAGGCGGCATCGCGGCCATCACCCGCCGCGAGAAATCAGGCTGCACCACGAGCGCGGACCGCTGCAGCAGATCGGCCAGGGCGAGCAGCTGCTCGCGCTCGGCGCGGCACTCCGGGCAGCTGTCGAGGTGCTGGTCCAGGCGCACCCGCTGCTCGTCTGTCAGCCGGCCGTCGAGGTCGAGGTTCAACAGCTCGCGGAAGGCGGTGTGATCGGGCCTGTCGTTCATCGCGGGTCGTCCTTGGTGGTCCTCGATCGTCTCCAATCGCGCTCGGTCAGTCGGTCAGGAAGCTGTGCAGCTTCTCCTTGAGCATCTGCCGCCCCCGGAACAGCTTGTTCTTGACCGTGCCCAGGGGCATCTGCTTCAGGCGCGCGATCTCCTCGTAGGGCAGCTCGCCGTAGTGACGCAGCAGGATGAGCTCCCGATACTCCCAGGGCAGGCCGTCGATCGCCTGCTGGATGGCGCCCGCGCGCTCCCGGTTCCGCAGGTCCCCGTAAGGCCCGCGCTCGGTCGCCGGCAGCTCCCAGTCGCGCCCCTCTCCCTCGTCGTCCTCGAGCCGCAGCGAGACCAGCTTCAACCGCCGCCGGCGGATCTGATCGATGGCCGCGTTCTGAGCGATCCTGAACAGCCAGGTCGAAAACTTGTACTGCGGATCGTACCTGTCCAGGACCTGATACACCTTGACGAGAACCTCCTGCGCCAGGTCGTGAGCGTCGTCAGCATTGCGCAGCAGCCGGAACAGGTAATTGACCAGCCGACCCTGGTAGCGCTCGACCAGGGAGCCGAACTCTTCCCGGTTGCCCGCCAGGACCGACGCAACCAGGTCTTCGTCGCTCGGCTGCACGGCACCCCTTGTCATGGGTGGATACGCAGGCTGCACGTCAAGGTTGCAGGAGAGAGGAACCGGGGGCGGCTGGCCGCCGAGTGAGCGGGTCACTGCCGCGAGTGCGGCGGGGCGCTCGGCGCGGCACTCCCCGCGGCCTTCATCTTGGGGCTGGCGGTCAGCAGGCCCGTGGCCTTGCCGTCGAGCAGCGCCAGCAGGTCGACCTCGACGCCGTGCGGCGAGCTCTCGACGATGCGGCCGGCCTCGCGGCCGCCGCGGCGCACGATCAGGGTCGGCACGTACCTGAGCCCGGCGGCCGCCACCGCCGCCGCCGGCTGCTGCTTGGCTTCGTCGACGCCGACGTAGCTCACGGTGAAGGGCAGGCCGCTGCCGGCACCCCCGCCGGCGGAGGCGCCGATGCCGTCCAGCGCCTTCCACAGCCGTGAGATCTCCCGGCGGCTGTCCGAGCACCACGTCCCCAGCAGCACCGTCACCTCGGCGCCGGGCGCGACCGCGGCCAGCCCCTGTGCCGCCGCCAGGTCCGGCTTGGCGTCGACGCCGGCCTGCACCCAGGCGGGAACCGCCGCCTCGACCTGCTCGCGCGTGATCGGACCGAGGAGGACCTCCGGGTCAGGCGCCGCGGCCGGTGCGACCGGTGCGGCAGCCGCGGCCGGCGACGGCTCGACCGGAACCCGAGCGGCAGCGGCCCGGCCGCCGATCCCGCGGGTCACCACGATCGCCAGCGCCGCCGCCGCCGCCAGAGCTGATTTTCCCCGGTTCATCGCCGAGAGTGTACCTCAGCCGGCCGAACGATCGCCGCGGCCGGACCGATCCGTCACGTCATTTCCTTCTCTCCGCAAGCGCTGCATGAACGGTGCGGGAGTGATAGAATTTCGGTATCTCTCCAGGCACCAACGACGTCGTAGCTCTTTTGCCGCCGCCGACGGAAGGAGCCCGAGGTGGGGTATTCAGCGGATGAGGACGGCGGGGGCCGCGGCACCGAGCCGGTCGGCGCCCCGCAGGCCACGCCGGCGGCGGGTCGGCCGCGGGACGCCGGCGCGTCCCCCGGGCCGGCCGGCGAAGCCCGCAATCGACGGGTGGCGCCCGCCTTCACGCCTGCGCTCAGCCCCGGCGAGGTGCTCGCCGATCGCTTTCGCATCGTCGCCTTCGTGGGCGAAGGGGCGATCGGCGAGGTCTACGAGGCCGAAGACCTGGAGCTCTCCGGGAGCCTGGCGGTCAAGACCCTGCACCCGGCCATCGCCGGCGACCCGCGGGCGATGCTGCGGTTCAAGCGCGAGATCCAGCTCGCCCGCCAGGTCACCCATCCCAACATCTGCCGCATCTTCGACCTGTTCCACCATCAGCGCCGGCAGCGGCGCCGCACCACCGACGGACCGGGCGAGATCGCCTTCCTGACCATGGAGCTGCTGCGCGGCGAACCGCTCGGCGAGCGGCTCGCCCGCCAGGGCCGCATGACGCCCGCCGAGGCTCTGCCCCTCGCGCTGCAGATGGCGGCGGCGCTCACCGCCGCGCACGCCGCCGGCGTCGTTCACCGCGACTTCAAGAGCGGCAACGTGATGCTCGTGGATTCCCCCGGCGGCTGCCGCGCCGTGGTCACCGACTTCGGACTGGCGCGCAGCAGCACGGCGCCTTCGTCGCTGACCGGCACCACGACCCTGGTCGGCTCGCCCGCCTACATGTCGCCCGAACAGGTCAGCGGCGACGAGATCACACCGGCAAGCGACCTGTACTCGTTCGGCGTGGTGCTCTACGAGATGGTGACCGGCAGCCTGCCGTTCACCGGCGAGACCGCGTTCCGGGTCGCGCTCAAGCGCCTCGAGGAGCCGCCCCCCTCGCCCCGCGCCGTGGTGCCCGACCTCGATCCCCGCTGGGACGAGGTGATCCTCGACTGCCTGCAGCGCGACCCGCGGCGCCGCTACGGCAGCGCGGCGGACGTGGCGGCGGCGCTGGCCGGCGACAACGTCGCGCGCCGGCCGCGGCGGTGGCGCCTCGGCCGGCGGCTGGCCGCACCGGCCGTCCTGGCCGCAGGCGCCGTCCTGGCGATCCTTGGCCTGCTCGCGCCGTGGGCGGTCCACCCGCGCCCGACCGGACCGTCGCCGGCGGGCTCCGCCCGCGGGGAGCGCTCCGCCCTCGCCGCGGCAGGGCTGCCGGCACACCGCCCGGTGGTCGCGGTCCTCGGCTTCCAGAACCTCTCCCGCGATCCGGCGGCGAGCTACATCGACAACGTCCTGCGCGAAATGCTGCCCAGCGAGCTGGCCGGCGGCGGCAAGCTGCGGCTGGTCTCGAGCGAAGACGTGGAGCGCTCGCGGCGAGACCTCGCGCTCTCGGTGGTGTGCAGCCTGAGCGGCGGCACGCTGCTCAGGGTCCGGCGGGCCATCGGCGCCGATCTCGTGGTCACCGGTTCCTACCTGGTCGTCCGCACGCCTCCTGCCGGCTCCGAGGTCCGTTTGGACGTCACCGCCCAGGACACCGCGACCGGCGCCACGGTCACCACCCTCAACGAGAGGGGCAGCGAGCAGTCGATCCTCGAGACGCTGGCCCGCCTGGGCGTCGCGCTGCGCGGCGCGCTCGGCGTCCCCTCGCTGTCGGATGCCGAGGCGAAGCAGCTGCAGGCCGCCCACCCCGGCAATCCCGAGGCCGCACGCCTGTATGCCGAGGGGCTCGCCAGGCTGCGGCTCTCCGACGCGCCGGCGGCACTGCGGCTGCTCGAACGCGCGGTGCGCTCGGACCCGCAAAACCCGCTGATCCGGTCGGCGCTCGCCGCGGCCTGGTCGGACCTGGGCTACGACCGCCGCGCCGAGGAGGCCGCCCAGGAGGCCTTCCGCCTCGCCGCGGGCCTGCCCCGCGAGGACCAGCGTCTCATCGAGGCCCGCTACCGCGCCGCCACCGGGCAATGGGACCGCGCGGCGGCCATCTACGGCGCGCTGTGGACCTTCGTCCCCGACGATCTCGAGTATGGGCTCCTGCTGGCCGGCGCCCAGACCCGCGGCGGCAACGGCAAGGCGGCCCTGGTCACGGTCGCGCGCCTGCGGCGGCTCGCACCGCCGGCGCGCAGCGACCCGCGTATCGACCTGGCGGAGGCCGCGGCTGCCGCCTCGCTCTCGGACCTCAAGCTTCAGCAGCGCGCGGCGGAGGCCGCCGCCGGCAAGGCGACGGCGCGCGGCACGCGCGGGGTGGCCGCGGATGCCCGCTTCCTCGAGGGGCAGGCGCTCGCCGGCCTGGGCAGGCTCGATGCAGCCCGCACCGCTTACGACGAGGTGGCGCGCGTCGAACGCGAGCTGGGAGACCGTGCCGGCGAGGTGCGGGCGCTCCATGCCGCCGCCCTCCTCCTGCTGGCGCACGGCGCGACCGCCGGCGGCGAGGCGATGCTGAACCAGGCGCTGGCGTCGTATCGGGCCATCGGCAACAAGGGCGGCGAGGAGCGGGCTTTGTGCGACCTGGCCCAGGCTCGCTTCAACCGCGGCCAGCTGGCGGACGCCGCCGGTCAGCTGGAGCAGGCGCTCGCGCTCGCCACCGAGACCAACGACAAGCAGGCCGCCTTCCAGGTCCTTGCCCAGCTGGGCCACGTCCGCCGCGAGCAGGGCGACCTCCCGGCGGCGCAGGTCCGCTACGAGGAGGCCTGGCGCATCGCGCGCGAGGTCGGCAACCGCAGCCAGGAGGCCAAGATGCTCAACAGCCTGGCCTTCCTGCTGCGCTCGGCGGGCCAGCTGCAGGCGGCCCAGGAGAAGCTTGCCGCGGCGCTCGCCATCTTCCAGGCGGTGGGCGATCGCAAGGGCGCGGCGTCGGCGCTGTCCAATCTCGGCATCCTGCTGCTCGACCGGGGCGACCTCGCCGGCGCCGCCAGCCGCCATGCCGAGGCGATGGCGATCCGCCGGCAGCTGGGACTGCGCGAAGGCATCGCGGTGAGCGTCTACTCGCTCGCCGAGATCGATTACTACCGCGGCAACCTCGCGGCGTCGCGGCAGGGCGCCGAGCAGGCGGCGGCGACGTTTCACGATCTCGGCTACGGCGACCGGCGGGCGGCGAGCCAGCTGCTGCTGTGCGAGATCGAGCTGGCCGGCGGCCACGCCGGCGCGGCGGAGGCCCAGGCACGCGAGGCCGCGACGCAGTTCGCTGCAGCCGGGGCGCGTGACGACGAGGCGGTGGCCTGGGCGCTCGATGCGCAGGCGCTGGCGCGCGGCGGCAGGACTGCCGATGCCGCCAGGGCGATCGCCCGTGCCACGGACCTCATCCGCGCCAGCCGTGACGCGGACGACCGCCTGTATGTCGAGGCCGCCGCGGCCGAGGTCGAGGCGTCGCGGGGCTCCCCTGCCGCCGCGGCCCGGCACCTGCAGGCGGCGCTCGGCAGGGGCCAGGCGGCGCGGCTGCCGGCGCGGCTCGAAGCCCGCCTCGTCCTCGGCCGGATCGAAGCCGTGGCGGGCGACGCCGCCGGCGCCCGCGCCACCCTCGGCGCGCTTGCCCGCGAGGCTTCAGGGTACGGCTTCGCGCAGCTGGCGCACGACGCGGCGAGCAGCGGGCCCGGCCCCGCGCACGACGCCCTCGCCGCCCCGCCCTCGTAGCGCCGCCCGGCCCGCCGGCGGCCGGACCTCGCGCCACCACCTCCCACCCCGGGACCGCAGCCGGCACCCGCGTGCCGGAGCCGGGTCCACGGCGGCCGGCGCCAGGGGTGCCGGTGCCAGGTCCATGGCAAAGGCACCCCAGGCCGGCACACCCGTCCTGCCTCCGGACCGGCCCCCGCGCCGCCCCCGTGGCGTCGCGCCAAGTCTTTCCCTGACCGTGCTTTAGGAGTCGATGCCGGCAGCCGCGCCGCGCCTCCCGGCGAGCTCGGCACAGCCGTTGCCCTGCTCCCTGGCCGGCCTGCAAGGCCAAGGCAGCCAAAACCAACGGAACCCTCGAGGGCCAACGAGCCAGCCAAGCGCCAATCGGCGAGTTGCCCGCGACCAGGAAAAAGGAGAGTCCCATGAAGACCTTAGCCGCCATCCTATTGACCGCAACCCTCGCCACCACCGCCCCGCCGCTTGCCGCGGCGGTGGACTGCGGAGGCTGCTGGGGCAGCCTCAACTGCCCCGTCCCGCCCGCCTGCCCCGCCGGCGCGAAGCACGTGTCCGGCACCACCATGTCCGTCATCCAGAACGCCGTCAACGCCGCGGCCCCCGGCGCCGTGATCTGCGTCGCGCCGGGCACCTACGTCGGGAACCTCAACTTCCACGGCAAGGCGGTCACCGTCAAGTCCAGCACGCCGCTCGGGGCCATCCTCAAGGGTGGCGTCACCGGCACGTCGGTCGTGACCTTCACCTCGAACGAGAGCCAGGCGAGCGTCCTCGACGGCTTCGTGGTCACCGGCGGCTCCGCCCCCGGCGGCGCCGGCTTCCTGATCGTCAACGCTTCGCCGACGATCAGGAACTGCCTGGTCAAGGGCAACACCGCCACCGGCGCCTCCTACCCGCGCGGCGGCGGGGGCGCCGTCGTCGGCAGCTTCGCGGCGCCCTCGATCAGCTGCACCTGCTTCCAGGGCAACCACTCCGATTACGCCGGGGGCGGCTTCTCCAGCGGCTATCTCGCGCATCCCGACCTCTACAACGACACCTTCGCCAGCAACACCGCGTCCTATGGCGGCGGCTACTCGTCGAGCTTCAGCGGCCTCGCCAACATCGAGAACAGCGTCTTTTCGGGGAACTCGGCGATCGACGGCGCCGGCCTCCACATCGCCACCACGTTCGGCGCCACCCTGGTGCGCCGCACGATCGTGCAGGGCAACCGGGCGTCCGGCATCGGCGGCGGCGCCTGGGTGCCGGCGGGTTTCGCGACCTTCCTCAACTCGGTCTTCGACGGCAACTCCGCGGAAGAGGGCGGCGGCGCCGCGACCGGCTACGACGGCGTGCTGACCGTGGAGTCGTCGATCTTCGTCCACAACGCCACCAGCCTCCCGACCAGCGCCGCGCTCACGGCCGACGCCGCGCCCCAAGGCACGACGCTGATCAACAACTTCAACCTGTTCTACGGCGATACCGGGGGCAGCGGCGAGTTCACGAACACGCTCGGCAACCTCGGCATCGTGACCGGCACCAACCCGTCGTTCACCGGCTGTTACGTGCCGGGTGCGGCGGCGCTGCATGCCGGGCTCCCCGACTACCACTTCAACAACGCCGACGGCACGAAGAACACCCTGGGCATCCACGGCGGCCCGATCGTGCCGTAGCCCGGGTGGTCCGGCGCTCCGCCGGATCGCCCTCCCTCCCCCCCTTCCAGCCTGGCGGCGGCCTCGCGCTCCTCGCGCGGGGCCGCCGCGCCGGCTCGGGCGCGCGGTCTCTCCGCGCCGGCCGGCGGCCATGGCGCGCTGTGCGAGGATAGAGAGGTGAACGACAGCCATCCCGGGGCGGCGGCTGGGGAGCGGCCGCAGCTCGAACGCCTGCTCGCCATCGGCAAGCGCGTGCTGGCGGCCAGCGGCGAGATCGGTCAGACGCTGGCGCTGGCGCTCGACGGGGTGATCGAGCTGTGCGGCGCCGAACGCGGCATGATCGTGCTCTACGACGGCAGCGGCGAGGCGCTCTTCGAAGAAGCCCGCAACCTCGGCCGGCAGGACATCGCGAAACCCGAGTTCGAGGTCAGCCGCACGATCCTCGAAAGGGTCCGGCGGGAGGGCCGCCCCTTCTGGAGCCTGAATGCGCTCGACGACCCCGAGCTGGCGGCGACCGGCAGCGTCATGCGGCTCAAGATCCTGTCGGTGATCTGCCTGCCGATCCACCACGAGGGCCAGCCCCTCGGCCTGGTCTATCTCGACAACTGCAGCGCCGCCGGGGTGTTCCGGCCCCAGACCCGCGACCTGGTCGAGAGCTTCGCCGATTTCATCTCCCTGGCCGCCCATCAAGCGCTCGAGAGGCGCCGCCTGAACCTGCGCGTGACGGAGCTTGCCGACGAGCTGCGCGCCGCCTACCGGTTCGAGGCGATCCTGGGCCACGATCCTGCCTTCCTCGAGGTGCTCCGCCTGGTGGCCCAGGTCGCCGACTCCGACGCGTCGGTCCTGATCCAGGGCGAGAGCGGCACCGGCAAGGAGCTGGTCGCCAAGGCCCTGCACCACAATAGCCGCCGCCGCGACCGCCCCTTCGTCGCCGTCAACTGCGGCGCGCTGCCGGAAACCCTGCTCGAGGCCGAGCTGTTCGGCCACCAGCGCGGCGCCTTCACCGGCGCGGTCGCCGACCAGCCGGGCTGGTTCGAGAAGGCGAACGGCGGCACGCTGTTCCTCGACGAGGTCGGCGAGATGAGCGCGGCCTTGCAGGTCAAGCTGCTGCGCGTCCTCGAGTCGGGAGAGTACGCGCGGGTGGGCGGCGCGACGGTCCGCCGCGCCGACGTCAGGGTGGTGGCGGCCACCAACCGCGACCTGCGGGAGATGGTCGACGAGGGCAAGATGCGCTCCGACCTCATGTACCGTCTCGACGTCATCCGAGTCGAGATGCCCCCGCTGCGCGAGCGTCCCGGCGACATCCTGTACCTCGCCCGCCACTTCCTGGAGCGGTGGACCGCGAAGTACCACCGCGAGCGGCAGCTCTCTGCACGCGCCGAGCGGCTGCTGCTCGCCTACGACTACCCGGGCAACGTCCGCGAGCTGCAGAACGCCGTCCAGCGGGCGGTGCTGGTGTCACGCGGCCCGACGATCGAGCCCCACGACCTGCCTGACAGTCTCCGGGCCGCCGCGGCGGCCCGGCCGGGGAGCGGCGCCAGCGGGTTCCGCCTTGCCAAGCGGCGAATCATCGAGGAGTTCGAGCGCACCTACATCTGCCGCGCCCTGGAAGAAGCGGGAGGCAACATCAGCCGGGCGGCCCAGGCCGCCGGCATCGACTTCAAGAACTTCCACGTCAAGATGCGGCACTACCGCATCGAGCCGTCGCAATACAAGCAGAAAGTCCGCGAGCCTGGTTGAGGCCGGCACCAGCACAAGAACTGAAACATGCAGTGTCTCAACTTGACGACAATGTAACGGTCCCTGTAGCGCCCTCATAGATCATCTTGAAGTGCCGGAGGAAGGTTCTGCCAATGAGCGCCCGATGGGCCTGCCCGCCGGCGGCAAGGTCAACACCAGCAAAGTTGCCCCAAATAGTGAAGTGCAGCGATGGAACGTGCACCTGCGCCAGGTAGATGTTCGCGCGTCCCAGGCCGTGGACGCCTGCGATGGGCGCCTATCAACAACCGGAAGTCTTAAGGTATTACCGAGCAGATCGTCTATACAGCTCTCGGCCGCCCCTGTGTCTACGAGAGCATGGATCGCCGAGATCCCCGCTGCTGGCGGCTCCACAGAAGACTCTGGCCGATAATCCCGATCAAACCCCACATCTACCAAGAGTGTTGGACCAAATTGCATCAAGAGGTCCGCACCGGACACTTCATTGGAGTCGTTAAAACCGCATCTCGTCTCGGCCACGTTCAACGCCTGGTGAATAGCGATACCGGCAGTGTGAGTGGTGGCGCGCCGACTTGGCGCAGAAGGAAAGGCCCGCGGCCGAATCGACGCACACCTTCCTCGGCAGCGGTCTCCATAGATTCGTAGTCACCAATGAGCTGGCGGTCGTGCACGATAACCCATTTCCCCAGGTGGTGGGCCTCAAGGTCCTCACGCATGTCGTCGTAGGCGGAAATTTCTGAGTCCAGGTCAGACATATGCGCGATCCTCACCGATCTGCGCGGCATCAATGCCTACGCTATTTAAGTCTATCATCTCGGATCGAGGGACAGCTGCTGGTGGGCATTTCAGCTACCTGACCTCGACGATGCTCTCGATGCGGTCGCCGGCCTCGATGGCGTCCAGCACCTCGGCGCCCGCCACCACCTCGCCGAAGGCGGTGAAGGCGCCGTCGAGGTGCGGCTGCGGCGACAGGGTGATGAAGAACTGGCTGCCGCCGGTGTCGGGGCCCGCCAGCGCCATGCCGGCGATGCCGCGGCGGTAGCGCAGCCGGTTGAGCTCGTCGCCCAGCACGTATCCGGGGCCGCCGTAGCCGTCGCCGCGCGGGTCCCCGGCCTGGACGACGAAATCGGGCACGACGCGGTGGAACAGCAACCCGTCGTAGAAGTGCTGCCCGGCAAGGTCGAGGAAGTTGAGGCAGGTGCGCGGCGCGAGGGGACAATCCACGCGCAGCCGGAAGCTGCCGCGGGTGGTTCGCACCTCCACGGTCCGCGGCTGCCGCGTCCGCTCGACGATCTCGCGGTAGGTGCGCAGCTCGTCGCCGCCGCCGGCACTGGCCGCCGCGGCAGGTCCGGGCGGCGGCGCCGGGCGTCCCAGGCGGGTCAACCCGGCCGCCGCTTCCCGCCGCAGCGCGGCGCTGGGCTGGCGGCCGACGCGCTCGAGCAGCTCGACAATGGCGCCGCGCTCCCGCGGCTCGGCCTCGGCGCGGGCGGCCAGCGCCTTGATGACGCCGAGCGGCGACTCGATCGACTCGTCGCGCAGCGCGGCGGTCAACGCCGCGGCGAGGCGGGCCAGGGGCTCCACCGGGTGCTCGGCCAGCCAGTCCAGGGCGACGATCCGCACCCCCTCGTCGGGGTCCGCAAGACCGGCGGCGGCCGCCCGCGCGGGACCGGCGCCGGCGGCCGCTCCGGGCTGTCCGGCTCCCCCGCCGGCCTTCCCGGGACGCCCGGTGGCCCCGCCGCCGGCGGCGGGCGGAGTCGCGCTCGCGGCGGGCGGAGCCGCACTCGCGGCGGGCGGAGTCGCGCTCGCGGCGGGCGGAGTCGCGCTCGCGGCGGGCTGGGGATGCAGCCGGGCGGCGAGCGCCGCCTCGCGGACCAGCGGGTCGCGATCCCGGGCCAGCCGGCCGAGCAGCTCGTCCTCCCCCAGCAGGCCCGCCGCCTCGGCCGCCTTCGCCCGCAGCCGCGGCTCCGGCGACCCGGCCGCTGCCGCGACCAGCGCCGCGGCCCTTTGCTCCCGGCCACGCGCCAGCGCCACCAAGGCCGTGCCCTGCTCCAGGACCGCCGCCAGCCCGGGTGGCGCCGCCGCACCCGGCCCAGCCGCACCCAGCCCAGCCGCCCGCGCCGCCGCGGGCGCTGCCGCACCCGGCCCAGCCGCCCGCGCTGCCGCGGGCACCGCCGCATCCGGGCCAGCCGCCCGCGCCGCCGCGGGCGCTGCCGCACCCGGCCCGGCCGGCGCCGGCCCGGCAGCCAGCGCCGCCAGGGCCGCGGCCAGCTCGGGGTCCGGCAGCCAGGCGGCCGCCGCCTCGATCGCCGTCACCCTCACGCCGGAGCGCGGATCGCCGAGCAGCGCCAGCAGGCGCGGGCGCCAGGCGGCGGGGGCCGGCGCCTTGCCGCCGCCGACCAGCGCCGCGCCGGCACGCAGCGCCTGCACCACCGGTCCGGCCGCGGCGTCGCCAAGCAGCGGCGCCAGCGCCGCCACGTCCTCGGCGCCGCCGCCCACCCGCCCCAGGCCGCGCGCCGCCCACGCCCGCACCAGCGGATCGGGGTCGGCGGCGAGGCGCCGCAGCAGTGGCGCGGCGGCAGGCAGCGGGTCGCGCGCCAGGTCATAGGCCGCCTGGCGGTGCATCTCGGGGTCGCCGAGCCCAAGGCCGTGCTCGGCAAGCGGCAACGCCCCCTCGTCCTTGAAGCGGAACAGGTAGGGGAGGAGGCGCGGCCAGCGCTCCCCCTCGGGCACCTGCAGGAGCTGCCCGGCCACCTGCACCAGCGGCGTCGCCAGCCGCCCCAGCGCCTCCACGGCCATGGCGCCGGTCTCCCGGTCGGGGTCCTGCATGGCCTGGAGCAGCGCCGGCCGCGCGGCGGCATCGCCACGCACCCCCATGGCAAACGCCGCCGCGCGCCGCACCTCGGGCCGGTCGTCGATCAGCAGCCCGGCGAGCGTCGAGCCCGCCTCCGGTCCGGGGATGCGGCCCAGTGTCGCCGCCAGCTCGGCGCGCAGCGGGGGACCCGCCTTCAGGGCCTCGAGCACCGTCACCGGCTCGTAGATCCGCCGCTCCGCGACCAGCAGCAGCATCGCGCGCAACACCAGGTCGGGGGGCTGCATCACCGGCAGGTCGGAGGGCGGGGCAGCCCCGACGGCCGCCCCGGGCGCCAGGACCCAGGCGGCGATCAGCGCGAGGCAGCCCGCGCGAATGAAGAAGCGGGGCATGAAGATCGGGGACATGAAGATCGGGGGGATGACGCTCGTCCGCCTGCTCATCGTCCGGCCATGCTACTGCACCGCGCCCCGTCCGTCCGGCACTGCCGGGCGCCGAGGTTATACTCGCGGCCCATGCCCTCTGCCCTGCGCTTCGCCCGGGTGTGCCGGCGATTCGGCCGCCTGGCGGTCCTCGGCGGGGTGTCGGGGTCGGTGGCGGCGGGCGAGGCCCTGCTGGTCACCGGCCGCAACGGCTCCGGCAAGAGCACCCTGCTGCGTTGCCTCGCCGGCCTGCTGGCGCCCGACTCGGGCGAGATCGAGCTCCGCGAGGGCGAGGACGCCGCTCCCCTGGACGCCGCCGGCCGCCGCCGCCGCATCGGCCTGGTGGCGCCCGATCTGGCCTTCTATGGCGAGCTGACCGCCGCCGAGAACCTCGCCTTCTTCTGCCGGCTGCGCGGCTTCGGGCGTGAACGCGGCGACGAGCTGCTGCGGCGCGTCGAGCTGCCCCCCGACCGCCTGGCGGCGGCGCTCTCGTCGGGCATGCGGCAGCGCCTGCGCTGGGCCTGGGCGCTGCTCCACCGGCCGCGCCTGCTGCTGCTCGACGAGCCCTTCCAGAACCTCGACGCCGCCGGCGTGGCGATCGCCCACCGGCTGCTGGCCGAGCACCTCGCGCCCGGTCCGGGCGCCCCGCCCGGCCTGGCCGTCATCGCCAACCCCGTGCCCCTGGACATCGGAGAGACCGGCAGTGTCGCGGCCCGCCTCGACCTGGGCGCGTGAGGCGGCGGCGGTGTTCGCCAAGGAGTGGCGCAGCGAGCTGCGCACCCGCTACGCCCTCAACACCCTGGCGCTCTTCGCCATCAACACCCTGGTGGTGGTGAGCGCCAGCCTCGGGCCGCTCGGCGCCGCGCCCGGCCGCGCCACCGAGACGCTGCCGGTGCTGTTGTGGCTCATCCTCCTCTTTGCCGCCGCCGCCGGCCTGCCACGCGCCTTCGTCCACGAGGAGGAGACCCAGACCGCCACCGCCCTGCGCCTGGCGGCGACGCCGTCGGCGCTGTTCTGCGGCAAGCTCGCCTACTCGGCGAGCGTGCTGGCCGCCCTCGAGGCGCTGGTCGCGCCGCTCTTCCTGGCGGTCATGAACCTCGACGTGCCGCGGCCCGGCCTGCTCGTCGCCACCCTGGCGGCGGGCGGCTTCGGGCTGGCGGCGGGCAGCACGCTGGTGGCGGCGATCATCGCCCAGGCGCGCGGCCAGGGCACGCTCTTCGCGGTGCTATCCTTTCCGGTGCTGCTGCCGCTGCTCCTGCTGGCGGTCGAGCTGACGCGGGCCGCCTTTGCCGGCGGCGTTCCGGGAGGGCCGGAAGGGCCGGTGAGCCAGGGGGGGGCGGGCGTGGCGATGGTGCAGTTGCTGCTGTATGATGGCGCGGTCACCACCGCGGGCCTGATGCTCTTCCCGGTCGTCTGGAATCCATGAAGAATCCATGAAAAGGACTGCCGCCGCCTGGTTGCTCTGGCTGTGGATCGCCGCGGTGATCTGGGGCGCCTTCGAGTACGCGCCGCTGGCGGCGAAGTTCATCGGCCAGTCCAGCCGCATCCTGTTCTTCCACGTGCCGATGGCCTGGGTGGCGTTCGTCGCCTTCATGACCGCCGGCGTGGCGAGCCTGCGCTACCTCTTCGGGACCCACCCGCCTCGCGACCCGCGCCACGATCGCGCCGCCCGGGCGGCGATCGAGCTGGGGCTGGTCTTCGGGGTGCTGGCGACGGTCACCGGCGCCATCTGGTCGCGCATCATGTGGGGCGCCTACTGGAACTGGGACCCGCGCCAGACCTCGATCGTGATGGCGCTGATCTTCAACGGCGCCTACCTGGCGCTGCGCGACGCGGTGGAGGACGGCGAGAAGCGGGCCCGCCTGGCCGCCGCCTACGCGGCGCTGGGGCTGGTGGTGACGCCCTTCTTCATCTTCGTCGTGCCGCGCATCACCTTTTCATTGCACCCCGAGCCGGTGATCAACGCCCGCGGGCGCGTCGAGATGGAGACGCGCATGCTGCAGGTGCTGCTGGCCAGCGGGGCGGGCTTCACCGCCTTGTTCTTCTGGCTGCACGGCCTGCGCACCCGCCTGCTCGGCCTGTCGGCGCTGGCCGAGCACCGCACCGCGGCGGACGCGCCGGCATTTGCCCCGATTGACCCGGCAGGCGCCGCTCCGGGCACTAGTAACTAGTAGCGAGACACTGGTAGAGACACGGCATGCAAGTCAGCCAGGTGAGTGGCAGCATCCACTGGGTGATGGTGGTCAACCTGGTCATCTGGACCGGTATCTTCCTGTATCTGTGGCACCTGGACCGCCGCCTGGACCGGACGGTGCGCGAGCTCGAAACCGCCTCCCGTCATCCCCGCGGCGCTGCCCCTTCGGAGAGAGAGCCATGAACCGTCGCCTGTACCTGATCGGAGCGCTCCTGCTGCTGGCTTTCGCCGGCTTCTCGCTGGCCTCCTTCCGCGACACCCTGACGCCGTACGTGACCTACCAGGAGGCGCGCGCCGCCAACCGCGTGGTCCAGGTGGCCGGGGCGCTGCAGAAGGGCTCTTCCGCCTATCAGATGGCAAACGGCTCGCTGCTGTTCACCCTGCGCGACCCCAAGACCAGCGACCTGGTGCGGGTGCGCTACCACGGCCTGCGCCCCGCCAACTTCGAGGACGCCATCAGCATCGTCGCCATCGGCCGCTTCGACCCGCGGGCGCAGGAGTTCGCGGCCAACAAGCTGCTGGTCAAGTGCCCCAGCAAGTACCAGGGCACCGAGGTCGAGAAGACCTATAGCTGACCTGGCCGACTGCTCGCCTGCCGCTCATCGCTCACCCAGGGTGGGCGCCGCGCGCACCGACCGCGCCGTAGCTTGACAACCGGGAAGGAGACCGCCCTTGGATTACGTGACGCACCTGTACCTGCCGGGAGCCCTGGCGTTGTGGTGCGCCCTCGCGTTCGCCCTGTCGTGCCTGTGGGGCTACTCCATGGTGCTGCGCGGCGATGCGACGGCGCTGGTGTTCGCCCGCCGCGCCTACGGCTTCTACGCCCTGGCGGTCGGCCTGGCCGCGGTGCTGCTCATCCTGCTCCTGGTGCTGCGCGACTTCCGCATCGACTACGTCTTTCATTACTCCGGGCTCGACCTGCCGATGCACTACCAGTTCGCCTCGTTCTGGGCCGGCCAGCAGGGCAGCTTCATGATCTGGCTGGTGTGGGGCTCGCTGCTCGGCCTGCTGCTGCAGCGGACGGCCGGCAAGTCCGAGCCGGCGGTGATGGGAATCTACATCCTCACCCTGCTCGGCCTGATCTTCATCCTGGTGCGCCAGAGCCCCTTCGCGATGCGGCTGGACGCGCCGCTCGACGGCCAGGGCCTGAACCCGCTGCTGCAGGACGACTGGATGGTCATCCATCCGCCGATCATGTTCGTCGGCTTCGCCCTCTCCGCCATCCCCTTCTCCTTCGCCATGGCGTCGCTGTGGACGCGGCGCTTCGACGGCTGGGCGGCGCGCGCCTTCCCGTGGGCCCTGGGCGGCTTCCTGGTGCTCGGCACCGCCATCCTCATGGGCGGCTACTGGGCCTACAAGACCCTGGGCTGGGGCGGCTACTGGGGCTGGGACCCGGTCGAGAACGCCTCGTTCATCCCCTTCCTGTTCGGCACCGTGCTGATCCACGGGCTGCACCTCGAGCGCACCCGCGGCCGTTACCGCCGCGCCAACTACGTGCTGGCGACGCTGATGTTCATGTCGGTGCTCTACGGCACCTTCCTCACGCGTTCCGGGGTGCTCGCCGACTTCTCGGTGCACAGCTTCGTGGATCTCGGCCTCTCGGGATGGCTGGTCGGCATCCTGGGCACCTTCTTCCTGCTCGCCAGCTACCTGCTGGCGACGCGCCTGCGACAGGTGCCGACCCGGCCCAACGAGGACCCGCTGCTGTCGCGCGGCACCTTCATGGTGCTGGCCACCATCACCCTGCTGGTTTCGGCGCTGGTGATCCTCGCCGGCACCTCGGCGCCGCTGCTCACCCGCTTCATGGCCAGCCCCGGCCAGGTCGGCCCGTCGTTCTACAACCGGGTCAACCTGCCGATCGCGCTGCTGGTCGCCCTGCTGCTGGCCCTGGTGCCCTACCTCACCTGGCGCGGCGAAACGGTGCGCACGGTCGCCCGCAAGCTCCTCTGGCCGGGCATCTTCGCCCTGGCCGTCACGGTCGGGGCGGCGGTGTGGCGGATCGACCAGCCGCTGCACCTGGTGTTCCTGTTCCTGGCCGCAATGGCCCTCGCCAGCAACCTCATGAAGACCTGGGAGAAGGGGCGCGCCGGCGGGCTGGCCGCCGCGGGCGGCTACCTGGCCCACGTCGGCGTCGGCGTTATCCTGATCGGCATCCTGGCTTCTTCCGGGTACGACCGCAGCGCCAAGGTGACGCTGGTCCAGGGCGTGCCGCAGCAGGTCGGCGACGCCAGCCTGACGTTCATCCGCTTCATCCCCCGCCACGGCCGCCAGAAGGAGTGCATGGAGGTCGAGGTGGTGCGGCACGGCGAGCGCTTCCGCGTGTACCCCAAGATGTTCATCAACAGCCGCACCCGCCAGCTGATGGTCAACCCCGACATCCGCAGCTTCGCGCTGATGGACTTCTACGTGTCGCCGCTCGAGTACGACCCCGGGCAGCCGCGCCTCGAGCTCGCCCAGGGCGAATCCGGCGCCATCGGCCAGACCCGGGTGCGCTTCGTGCGCTTCGACCTGCAGGCCGAGGGCAATGCCCTGGTGCAGATGGCGGCAGGGCAGACGGTGACGGTCGGCGCGGTGCTCGAGGTGACGCAGAACGGCCAGACCGCCGGCGTGCGGCCGCTCTACCGCCTCAACCCCGCGGACGGCCGCGTCGACACGCCGCCGCTGCGGCTGCCCGGCGGCGGCGCGGTCAGGGTCGCCGGCATCAACGCCTCCTCCGGCAAGGTGCTGCTCGACCTGGGAGGCGTCGCCAACCCGGCGCACCTGGCGCTGGACGTCACCAGCAAGCCGCTCATCTCGATGGTCTGGGGCGGGCTCTACGTGGTCCTGGCCGGCGGCATCCTGGCCACGCTCAACCGCCTCCGCCAGGTGCGCAAGCTCGATTCCCTGGGCAGGCTGGAGTAGCTCCCGGCTCTAATCGCTCCAGTCGGCCGCCGCAGCTGCTCGGGGAGGACCTCTTCGAGCAGCTCGACCCAACGGTCGAGGACGGCGGCGGCGGTGAAGCTGGCGGCGCGACGCCGGCCGTTGGCGACCATCGAACGGTAGAGGTCGGGGTCCGCGAGCAGCCGGCTGACGCCGCTCCTTGCGTCCTCCGGCCGGGTCACTTCCAGGTAGTCGAGCGGCGACTGCCGCAGCTCGCGAAACGCCACGTCCGGGCTCAGCAGGGCCGGCACTCCGGCCAGCCAGGCGTTGACGAGCTTGGTCGCCGGCTTCGCGTCGCCGCGCGGGCAGGCCGCCGGGCGCACCGCCAGCACCGCGTCCACCGAGCGGAAATCGGGCCAGTCGAGCGCCTCGCCCCGGGTGTCGCGCTCGGCGAAGGGCACCGAATCGACCAGCCACCGGATGCCGCGCGCGGCCAGGAAATCCTGCCACTCCGCGGTGCGGAACCAGGGGTCCAGGTTGCGGTCGAAACCCTTGTAGGCGATGCGGGCGAGCCGCGTGCCGCGCGCCTCGTCGCGGGGCAGCAATCCCGGCTGGGGCCAGTGCGGGACGAAGAAGCGGCCGTGGCCGTCGGCCGAGCGGCGGTTCTGCACCACCTCGAAGTCGGCGCCAGGGGCCCGGCCGACGTCGCCGCGCACCGCGACGAGGACCAGGTCGCGGCGCTCGCGCGATCGGCGGCCGAGCGCCAGCGCCCTGCGGTCCTTGGCATGAAAGACGACGATGCCGGAGCGGGGAAGGCGGGAGGTGAGGGTGGCAGGGTGTCCTGCCCGCGCCAGCCGCAGGTAGGTTTGCAGCACCCAGGCCCGCTCGCCGCGCTGCAGCTCGTGCCAGTCGCGGTCCGGCTCCAGGGAGCGCAGCGCGTCGATCTCGCCGTCGTTTAGAAAGAAGCTGATCTGCACGCCGAACACACCCCTTCCCACGCGCGCCTGGGGCGCACGACCCTGGTTCCGGCGCGCGAGCTCGACGCCGCGGGAGGCGTGGGCTTCTCGGCCCCGCCATGAAACACTGGATTAGACGGGTCCTTGCGGCGTGCGGTTACGATCGGATGCGGGCGGCGCAAGGCCCCGCGGGAGAGAGAATCCGAGCCGTCAGGTCGAGCGAGGCCGAATCCCGATTGGGTGGCCGGGTTACTCCCAGCGCTCGACGACGACCCGGCTTTCGGTGTAGAAGCGCACCGAGTCCTTGCCGGTCGCGTGCAGGTCGCCGAAGAAGGAGCTCTTCCAGCCGGCGAAGGGGAAGAAGGCCATCGGCGCGGCGACGCCGACGTTGATGCCGACCATGCCGGCCTCGACCCGCGTCCGGAAGTGCCAGGCGTCGCGGCCGCTGCGGGTGAAGATGCTGGCCGCGTTGCCGTACTTCGAGCGGTTGACCAGCTCGACCGCCGCTTCGACGGTGGGCACGCGGACGACCGACAGCACCGGCCCGAAGATCTCCTCGCGCGCCAGGGCCGCCTCCGGATCGACCTCGTCGAGGATCGTCGGCGCCACGAAGAAACCGCGCGCGGGCACCTGCCGGCGCCCGTCGACCAGCAGCCTGGCGCCCTCCTTCTGCCCGCGGTCCACGTAATCCAGGATGCGGTCCTTGGCTGCCTGCCGGATGACCGGGCCGATGCCCGTGGTCTCGTCCAGGGGGTCGCCCACGACGACCGCCCGCGCCGCCCGCGCCAGGCGATCCAGGAACGGTTCGGCCGCGGCTCCCACCGGCAGCGCGACGCTGCCGGCGAGGCAGCGCTGGCCGGCGGAACCGAAGGCGGAGGCCATCACCGCCTCGATGGCGAGGTCCCAGTCGGCGGCGTCCGGCAGGACCACCAGGTGGTTCTTGGCGCCCGCCATGGCCTGGACCCGCTTGCCCGCCGCCGCCGCCCTGGCATAGACGTGGCGCGCCACCGGCTCGGAGCCGACGAAGGAAACCGCGCGCACGCCGGGATGGTCGAGCAGGGCGTCCACCGCCTCGCTGCCGCCGTGCACCAGGTTCAGCACGCCGTCGGGGACTCCGGCCGCCAGCAGCAGCTCGGCCAGGCGCACCGCCGTCATCGGCGTGCGCTCGGAGGGCTTGAGCACGAAGGTGTTGCCGGCGGCGATGGCGACCGGGAACATCCACAACGGGATCATGGCCGGGAAGTTGAAGGGGGTGATGCCGGCGACGACGCCGAGCGGCACCCGCACCGTGTGGCTGTCGATCTTGCGCGCCACCCCCAGGACCGTCTCGCCCATCGCCAGCGTGGGCATGCCGGCGGCGAAATCCACCACCTCGATGCCGCGGCGCACCTCGCCGCGGGCCTCGCCGATCAGCTTGCCGTTCTCCCGGGTGACCAGGCGCGCCAGCTCCTCGAGATGGTCCTCGAGCAGCCGCTTGTAGCGGAACATCAACTGCGCGCGCTCGGGGACAGGAACGTCCCGCCAGGCCCGGAAGGCGCCCAGCGCGGCGGCGACGGCGTCGTCGATCTCGGCGGCGGTCGCGAACGGCACCCGCGCCAGCTCGCTGTCGCGCGTGGGATCGACGACCGGCTCGCTGCGCTCGGCCGTCGAGGCGCGCCACTTGCCGCCGATCAGGAGCGGCAGAGTCTGTCCTCCCTCCAGTCGGGCATCTTCCATGATGTACCTCTCTCTACTTGATGTCCCCGGCCTGCTCGGCGATCCGAGAGCTGAGTGTCTCTCCTACTTGACCGCCCCCACCGTGAAGCCGGCCACGAAGCGGTCCAGGAACAGGTTGTACAGCACCGCCACCGGCAGGCTCGCGATCAGGCAGGCCGCCATCAACGAGCCCCAGTAATAGACGTCGCCGCGCACCAGGTAGATGGGCACGCCGACGCTCACCGTCTGGTGCGCGGCGCTCGAGATGAAGGTGAGGGCGTAGACGAACTCCTGGGTGACCAGGGTGAAGCTGAAGATCACCACGGTCAGGATACCCGAAAGCGAGATCGGGATGACCAGCTGCACGAACGCCTGTAAGCGCGTCAGGCCGTCCACCATGGCGGCGTCCTCGAGCTCCCTGGGCACCGACTTGAAGAAGGCCATCAGCAGCCAGATCGAGAACGGCAGCGTGAAGGTCGGATAGACCAGGATGATCGACCACAGCGAGTCCTGCAGCCCGAGCAGCGCCACCACCCGCGACATGGGAATGAACAGCAGCGTCGGCGGGATCAGGTAGGTCAGGAAGATGCCGATGCCCAGCCGCTGTCCCCAGCGCCCGGTCAAGCGGGCCAGGGCGTAGGCCGCGGGCAGCCCCAGGAGCAGGGTGATCATGACCACCAGGGCCCCGGCGAGGGCGGTGTTCCCCAGCCAGCGCAGGAACAGGGTCTCGTTGAACAGCAGCTTCAGATGGTCGAGGGTCGGCGGCAGGTTGAACAGGAACGGGTTGTTCTTGGTGTTGTAGAGGTCGGTCGTCTGCTTGAAGCTGGTGATCCCCATCCACAGGAAGGGGAAGGCGAGCAACACCGCGAACGTCAGGACGATCGCCCAGCGCAGGACGCCCGGCGGCAGGCGGACACCCCGAGCACCCGGCGGCCCCCCCGGCCGGCCGGTCACACGACCTCCGAGCTGTGCGCGACGCGCAGCATCGCCCAGGCGACCAGCACCAGGATCGGCACCAGGAAGACCGACACCGCCGCGCCCTCGGCGAGGCTGCCGCCCAGGATGCCGGCGAAGAAGGCGTAGGACGGCAGCACGTGCGTCGAATCGTAGGGCCCGCCGCGGGTCAGGATGTAGACCACCGTCATGTCGGTGAAGGTGAAGATGATGCCGAACAGCAGCGCCACGGCGATGACCGGCCGCATCATCGGCAGCGTGATCTCGAAGTGCGTCCGCCAGAAGCCGGCGCCGTCCACCGCCGCCGCCTCGGGGATGTCGCGGGGGATGGCGGTCAGGCCCGCCAGCAGGATCACGGTCGAGAACGGCATCATGCGCCAGGCGTGCACCAGGATGACCGAGAGCATCGCCAGGGTCGGCTCCCCCAACCACATCGGCGTGTCGAACGGCTTCACCAGGTGGACCTGCACCAGGGCCCAGTTGACCACGCTGTAGATCGAATCCAGGATCCATTTCCAGCCGATGGCGCCCAGCGAGATCGGCGCCACCCAGGGCAGCAGGGTGAGGAAGCGCACCAGCCCGCGGCCGCGGAACGGGTTGCGCAGCGCCATCGCCAGGATGTTGGCGCCGACGATCACCAGGAGCTGGGCGCTCACCGTGAAGACGAAGGAGTGCAGCAGCGCGCCGCGGAAGGCGGGGTTCTGCAGCACGCTGCGGAAGTTGGCGAGGCCGACGAACTTGTAGCCGACGCTGCCCACCGTGACGTTGCCGACGCTGTACAGGAAGGCCAGGACGAGCGGCACGCCGACCAGGCCCGCGATGTACACCAGGGCGGGGACGAACATCGCCGCCCCCAAGAAGCGATCGCCGCGCCTCATTCCCATGCCAGGCTCCGCGGCTCGACCCGCCGGCCGTCGCTCTTGGCGAAATAACGGAGGTTGCGCTCGGGGATCGCCAGCCGCACGCTCTCCCCTTCCGCGATCTCGACGTGGTAGACGGAGGGCAGCCTGCCGATCAGCCGCTTGCCGGCGAAGCGGCCGTCCTGGATCTGCGCGTAGAGGACCCGCTCGTTGCCCAGGTACTCGACGCCGGTCACGCGGGCGGTGAGCGCCACCGCCGGACCCTCGACCAGGACCGCGGGCAGCAGGTGCTCGGGACGGAAGCCGGCCAGGACCTCGCCATGATCGACCAGGTTCATCGGCGGCGAGCCCAGGAAGGTGGCGACGAAGGTGTCCGCCGGATCGTCGTAGACCTCGCGCGGCGAGCCCACCTGGCGCACCACTCCCTTGTCGAGCACCACGATGCGGTCGCCCATCGCCATCGCCTCGACCTGGTCGTGGGTGACGTAGATGGTGGTCGTGCCGATGCGCTTGTGGAACTGGGTCAGCTCCTCGCGCGCCGAGGCCCGCAGCTTGGCGTCGAGGTTGGACAGCGGCTCGTCGAGCAGGAAGACGCTCGGCTCGCGCACGATGGCCCTGGCCAGCGCCACCCGCTGGCGCTCGCCGCCCGACAGCTCGCGCGGCTTGCGCTCGAGCAGCTCGCCGATGCCGAGCAGCCCCGCCGCCCACTCGACCTTGGGCCGCCTCTCCTCCTTGGGCACCTTCTGCGCCCGCAGGGGAAAGGCGATGTTCTTGTAGACCGACAGGTGCGGATAGAGCGCGTAGCTCTGGAACACCATGGCGATCCGCCGCTCGCGCGGCGGCAGCCCCGTCACCACCCGCCCGCCGATCAGGACGTCGCCGCCGGTGGGCTCCTCGAGCCCGGCGATCATGCGCAGCAGCGTGGTCTTCCCCGAGCCCGAAGGCCCAAGGAAGACCATGAACTCGCCTTCCCGCGTCAGGAGGCTGATGTCGTTGACGGCGCCGAGCTGCCCCTGCTTGAAAACCTTGGTGAGGTTCCTCGTTTCGACGATCGCCATGGCACCGCCCCGGGAGCCCGCTTGCCTACTTCCACTTGTCGAAGATGCGCTTGATTTCCTTCTCGGCGGCGGCCACCGCCTCCTCGGGCTTCATCTCGTCGCGCGCCGCCTTGGCGAACATGGTCGGCAGCACGAAGGTGTTGAACACCTCGTCGATCGCGGCGGTGGCGTAGCCCGGGTAGCCCACGTTGGTGGCCGTCTGCAGCGAGCCGCCGAGGACCTTGTACTTGTCGTGCGGCTGTGCCTTGGGATCGTCGGCGATGAGCTGCTGGAGGTTCTTCACCGAGCCGGGGAAGCACGGGAAGTTGTAGAACTCGCTCGCCTTGAAGGCGTCGCCGAAGCTGTCCATGTAGTCCGCCAGGAACTGCTTGGCGCCGCCGACGTTCTCGGCGAAATTCCAGATCACGTAGCAATCCATGACGTGCTCGCAGGCGATGCGGCGGACCGGGCCCTTGAGCGCCGGCGTGAGCTGGATCTGGCGCGACATCTCGGGATTGTCCTTCTCCGCGGCGCGCGTCACCGAGATGGCGTTGAGCACGAAGGAAGCCTTGCCCGACAGGATGGCGCGGTTGTTCGAGGACGGGTCCCAGGTGAACACTTCGGCGGTCTCGGTGTCCTTGTACAGGGAGCGCATGAACTTGACCGCCTCGACGGTGTTCTTCGAGTTGATCACCACCACGCCGGCCTCGTTCTGCTCCGCGCCGCCGAAGGCCCACAGCAGGGCGCGCATCGCCATGTTGGTGTCGAGCTCCTGCGACAGGCCGATGCCGCACGGGTTGCCGAGCTTGTCCTTGATCGCCTTGGCGCCCTTGTGCACGTCGTCCCAGGTGTCCGGGCCGTTGGGGTAGCCGACCTGCGACCACAGGTCCCTGCGGTAGTTGGGGGGGTCGGGCACGAAGGAGTCGGAAAAGGCGAAGTGCTTCTTGGTCTTGGGGTTGTAGGTCGACTTGTGGCCCAGGTCGTTGGTCTTGCCCCACTTCTTCTCGACTTCCTGGTAGATCTCGGCGTGGTCGATGACCTGCTGCTCGTAAGCGGCGGGGGGCGACAGGAACATGAACAGGTCATGTCCCTTCTTGGCCGCCACCTCGGCGGCGGCGCGGGCGTTGATCTCGCCGATCGCGATGTGGTCGACGATCACCTGCGTGTTGTGCTTCTCTCCCCACTGCTTGCAGAACACGCCGTCGAACCACTTGTCGTAGCCCGGCACGAAGTGGCTCCACTGGCAGATCTTGAGCGTCTTCTGCTGTGCGCGCCCCCGGACCGGGAAGATCAGCGAGCCGGCGGCGACGGTGCCGGCGGCCTGCATGAACTCACGCCGCGAGATACCCCTGTTTCTCCTGGCCATGGCTCCTCCTCCTTGGTTGCTCTGCACAGATAACGAAGGAAATCAGCAGTGGGCCGCCCTGGCCCACGAGTGCCCTAGTGTCCCGCTCGGTTAATTCGCTTGCTAGTCGCCGAGTCATCTGCGTTCCTGGCAAGGCGTCGCCGACGCAGGCATAGTCGAAACTTATGTCGAGGAGGCGCAACGCAGCCAGGGACGCAGAGG
>Ga0307479_10000055_pt1 | contig 128594 bp, 104 predicted proteins | sample atmos_gasesECM4C_FD_203743 | JGI IMG/M metagenome (GOLD analysis project Ga0307479, IMG submission 203743) | Hardwood forest soil microbial communities from Morgan-Monroe State Forest, Indiana, United States - atmos_gasesECM4C_515 | ecosystem: Environmental > Terrestrial > Soil > Temperate... | reverse complement strand
CCCAGGAAGAGATTTTCGGCCCCGTGCTCAGCGTGATTGCTTACGACTCCGAGGAGGAAGCGATACGCATTGCCAACGACTCCAAATATGGCCTCCACTCTGCTGTCCTGGGAACTGACCTCGATCGCGCACGCCGCGTGGCCTCCCAGCTCCGAGCCGGTCGCGTCGTGATCAATAACATGACCGACGATCCCCAGGCACCCTGGGGCGGATTTAAATACTCCGGCGTCGGCCGCGAATATGGCAAATACGGAATTGAGGCGTTTCTTGAAACAAAAGCGATTCTTGAGTAAATCGCTTTTTCTGAATGAGATAAGAGGACGAATTCGTGAGCAAACACGTCAGCATCTCCCCAAATGAAGCCGCGGATCGGCTCGCCATCCGCGAACTGGTTGAGGCCTATGCACACTGCGCTGATCGTCGCGATGCGAAAGGTCAGATGGCTCTTTTCACCGCAGATACGCACTTCGTGGTCTACATGAACGCAAAGGATCCCAATCCATCGCAGGAGCTGCATTCGCGCGAAGCGCTTGCGCCGGTCTTTGCCGATCTGAACAAGTACGCTGCCACCATGCACTTCCTTGGCCAGACGACGATCCTCACACTGACCAGCAATCGAGGCACAGGGGAGACTTATTGCATGCCCCATCACCTCACGGTCGAAGGTGGAAAGCGACAGTTGATGATTGCTGCGCTCCGCTATTACGACACATTTGTGAAGGTAGACGGTGAATGGTTGTTTGCGGAGCGCCTGCTTTACGTTGACTGGATCGAGGAGCGCGTTCTGGCATGACAGCGACGAACAAGCTGGTTTCGGGAACGTCAATGCACGTTCTGAATGTCGGTCAAAAGCGCCTTATCATTGTGGGCGAGCGCGCGTTGTTGAGGTTTTCTCATTGAATGCGAAAGTTCAATCGCGACCGGACTTGTTGCTCCTCCTGTCGTTGTTGGTGGCCATTCTGTTCACTCCGGTGTTGAACCAGGACAATTGGAGGCGGCTGGTGCTCGTGGCCGTGACGTTCATACCAATTGTCTTATCCATTGTCCGGTTGTCGCAGATCAAAAGTTGGGTGTGGCCGTCGGTTCTGTTGGCATTGGGCAACGCGGTTTTTGTGGTGACGGGCAACACGTTCCCAAGCCCGATGCTGACTGGAATTCGATGGGCATTTCTCGCTGCCTTCTTCGGGCTTACGGCCACAGGTCTTTTCTCATATCTCAGGAATTCTCGTTCGGTGGCTCAGGCGGAGCTCTACACTGCTGTCAACATCTACTTATTGCTTGGGTTGCTGTGGGCGGCGATTTATCTAGCGATAGATGCGTTCTCTCCGGGTTCAATCCAGGTTGGAAGTCACTCAGCCGACCGCCAGACCGAATTGCTTTATTTCAGCCTGATAACGCTCTCGACCGTCGGATACGGCGATATCGTGCCGCTCAGCGGAACGGCCCGCATAATAACGGCACTGGAAGGGGTGACGGGGGTTCTCTACGTAGCGACTACGGTGGCGGTTTTGGTAGGCAGGTTCAGGAACGAAACTTGGGAGTGACTGCCCTGGATCGAGAACTGTGAAATTTATGACAACTACAAATCAGGCGTCTTTAGATGCGTCGACGACCAATCCAACGGTCGGCCAAGAAAATCTTGTCGTTGTGGGCGCGAGTGGAATGGTCGGCGGGTACGCGCTTCGCTACGCGCTCGACAACTCAGACGTGAAGAGTGTTACGTCGATTGGCCGCAAGAAACTTGGCATCAGCCACCCCAAGCTCAAAGAAGTTCTGCATCAGAACTTCGCAGACTGTTCCCCGCTCGCAGACGCACTCTCGAACCAGGACGCGGTGGTCTATTGCCTAGGGACCTACACCGGGTCGGTATCGGACGAGCAACTCCGTGTCATAACCGCCGACTACACGATCGAGTTCGCGCGAGTTTTTCGTGACAGCAGTCCTGACGCCACGTTCTCGTTCTTGAGCGGGAGTGGCGCGGACCCGACGGGACGAAGCCGGCTTGCCTTCGCTCGCTACAAGGGCCAGGCGGAGAAGGCATTGCTCGCAGCTGGCTTTCCGCGCGTTTATCTTTTCCGGCCCGCCTACATCTACCCCGTGGAGCCGCGCAAGGAACCGAATTTCAACTACCGACTGATTCGCGCGATCTATCCCGTTTTTCAGGTGCTGTTTCCAAACCAGGTCATTCGCGCCGACGACCTGGCGCGGACCATGGTGGACGTTGTGCTGCGACCCACAGAGGAGCGCCAAGGCTTGGTTCTCGAGAACCGAGATATACGAGCCATGGTTTCCAAACCGAGTAACGGCGTAGAAGTCCCCTTATCAGCGGGAGAATGAAATGACGGCGTCTCACGACAACAATTAAATCCCCCGGCGATTTTCTGCTTCTAGGTTCACCCTTGTACCACAGTGGGCGTCGCTCGAAGCACACCTTCCCGGTCCGACCTGGAACATTGCTTTTGCATTCCCACAGGCCCGTTTCGGGATAACTTCCGGATTACCTACCATCCTCTCGGTATCATACGATTCGTTCACAGCGGTCACGCCTGAACTTTACCGCTGCCCCATGGCTGCACGGGCAAACCAAAGCTCAGATGCTCAAGACGACCTTGCCGAATTGGTCGGCCATGGCCAAGGCTATTCCGAAGTTCGCACTCTCGTTTCAATCAACTCCGGGTATTTCCCGAGCCGATGCCCACGGATGGCTTGTTCGACCAACTCTTCGCCGAACCGTCTGGTAAACGGGCCCAAGCCCAATAAGAAGCGGTAATAGATCGCGCCAAAAATCGCGTCGTTCAGCAGGTCAGGTTCTGTATCCGACCGCAACTCGCCTGTATTCTTACCGCGTTGCAGGTCGGCGATGGTGGCAGCCCGCCGGGGACTAACCCATCGATCGAAGAACGCCTGACGGATAGCCAGTTCGCTCTGGCCCTCTGCGATCAGCCCGGCCACGACCTTTCCGAACGGTCCGTTGAAGGCATCGATCAACCGCCGCACCCGAAGGCGCAGAGACGCTTCCGCAGTCAGGACCGTCGGCTTCTCTAGGTTGGGAGCCATACGCTCGCAGAGCATGGCCAACACCAAGATTGCCTTGGTCGGCCACCACTTATATAGGGTGGGTTTGCCGACCTTAGCCCGCTTGGCAACCTCTTCCATGGTCAAGTCGCGGACTGACTTTTCCTGAAGCAAGGTATAGACCGCATCCATGATCGCGGCATGCGATGCCGCCATTTCGCTCGGTGGCCGGCCTTTGCGCGCAACGGGAAGGACGTTCTTCTCCATGAAAGTAATTTTAACGGAACGTAGCGTAAATTCCATTGACATCGCGGCGCGTTGATCTTATTATAAAACGAAACGTAAAGGAAACTAAATGGTTCAACGCCAAGATTGCTGACCGATTCCAGCATTAACTCAAAAGGAGAATCAATGAATAATCAAGTGCGTCCCTACGAACCGCTGACCTCTCAAAACGCGGCGCTCGTCCTCGTCGATCATCAGGTCGGCCTCATGACGGGCGTCCGGGACATTTCCACGGGCGAGCTTAAACACAACGTGGTGGCGCTAGCCAAAGCTGCGAAGGCACTGAAACTCCCAATCGTCGTTACTACGACGGCACGAGATAGCATGTGGGGGCCGACATTCCCCGAACTTGTAGACGCGTTGCCAGGCATTGAAATCATCGACCGATCATCGGTCAACGCTTTCGACGACGCGCGCGTGGCTCGCGCGATCGAAGCGACGAAACGTAAGAAGCTGATTTTTGCCGGTATCTCGCTCGAAGTCTGCGCTGCTTTTCCGGCCATCACTGCCGTTGGGAAGGGGCTTGACGCCTATGTGGCGGTTGACGCTTCCGGAACGTTTAGCGAGACCAAGCGGCAAGCTGGCCTCCTACGCATGCTACAGGCAGGCGTCATCGTCTCGGACTACACGACCTTGATGGTGGAAATCCTCAAAGACAATGCGCGGCCAGAGGCCGGCGAGGTCTACGGGGCCATGGACATGGGCTGGGCCAAGCTCGTCGGCCAGATCGCCAAAGCTTACGGAAAGTAAATGAGACTGCTCTCCGGGTTGCGCTCTCCCGCTGACAAGTGGCTCCCTGCAGGCGCTACCGTCCTTCACAAGTTGGCCGCGCCGCAATTGTCACCGCACTGACCAACGGCACGACCGGCATGGAGCTCTGGTTCGCACCAGACTATTTTGCGATGTGACTTCTCGGTGCACCGGAGGGCGAAAACGGTAGAGTTCTTTTGGGAGTTTCGGTTGAGTCCTACGTGAAAAAAAGCGCGCGGCGACTGCGTTTCTATCTGGCGGCTGCACCTGCAATCGGTGTAGCTGTACCGATTTGGGCGCAATCACATTCTGCTATTGCGGAATCTTTGCAACTCCCCGAATGTCGATGGCCCGCTGGTAACCGCGGGAAGCTCAAGCATGCCCGATTATCAGCTGGGTCGCGACCAGGAGGACTGGGGTGATTTGTGTCGCCAAGCCATCACCACGGTTCTTCTATTATTGGCTGCAAGTGGCACGGGTGTTTGGTTGAACACCCGTACCACGACTCGGCCGCTGTTTATTAAAAGCGGAAGACGATGCCAGCGGATGGTTGGGCAATCTGCGTCCAGCTGTCTGTGTTCAAGCCGGCAAGGTTGAAGCTCGGTGCCTTATATACCAATCCTCGGTATTCGGCTCGCAACGAGAAGTGCCTCGTGAACGCGTATTGTGCGCCTACGCCGTATACGAGCGCGGCTTTCGTTTCTAACGTTGCACCAGCGAAAGTGCCACCGAAGTTGCCGGTTGGATCAAACACAAGGGCTCCCGCTCCGGCTAGAGCATACGGTTGTAACCTGGCAAAGGTGGGCAGTTTGACTACCGCTGAGCCCGTGATTTGATGGATGTCAGCCTGGACGCTGGCCGGTGTGCCGCCGAAATAGAATTGCGTGTTGCGGTCGTAGCCGTAGTTCGCCTCGGCAGCGAGCCAGCGGTTGATGTTGTAGCGATAGCCGAGCAGAAATCCACCAGTGTCGGTAGCGTGTTGCTGAATCCCGTTTCCGTCGGTGTCCTTCGTGAAAAATCCGGTGCCCTGGATACTAATTTCTGATCGGTTCTCCTGTGCGACTGCTGTGACGGATAGGAGTGCCAAAATGCCCACAATCATTGCTGTTCGCTTTATCGAGTGATTCGATTCCATGCTCGGTCTCCTTTTGATGTCTGCGATGCCCGTTTTTCATATTTGGCAGTGTCTGCGCTGGCTAGGAGGTTCATTGCAGCCATGATTAACACTTCCTCCAGCGTGAAGCCGCGAGTTGTGATCTTCCACATGACCGCCTCACAATTGATTCGAAGCATCGCACCCATCTCAGAGGCAAGAGCCATGCCAAACTTCGTGGCACACGCAAGTGCTGGAAAAGCGCTGGGGTTAGCAGAAAATCGATCAGCCCTGACAAATGTTGAAAGGGTCGAAACTGTCGATTGTGTTAGAAGCTATGCTGAAGAGGTAGCAGCACAATGCGTGAAAACATCTACTCGGCTTGAGTTCATCACTACTTGCGAGGTAACCGGTGACCGCAATTTTGCGACCTGCAGAGGAAATGAATCATCATCTATATGGGTGTTCGGAGTGAATTAAAGTCAGGCGTTCGGTAGCGAGTGTGTGGATTGTATATGGGTGCAGACCTCATCATTACGCCTCAAAGCGACAGCCTCCGCTATGAGGCTGTGCTGCGCATCAGTGAAGCGATCGCTGCGTGCCGCGAACCTGAAGAACTGGCTAAAACTCTAGCGGATCAAATTGGCAAGTTCCTGCACTTCGCCCACCTTTACTTCGTTGTGGTGAAAGAGAACTCCGAGGAAATCGAATCCTTGGTTTGGGGTAAGGGCCCACTACCTCTCCCGGACTTGCCGCTGGAAGAGTGGCCGTGGTGGGAGGCTGTCCGCAGTAGGGATACACAACATACTGCCGATTGGGACACAGAAGAGCGCTACCCACGATTTAGAGAATGGGCGAAGAGAATGGGGCTAGGATCCGGGGTCCGCGTACCCTTGACCACGCCGCATCGTCGATTGGGTGTCTTCGGAATCAATCGCGACACAGTGAATCCATTCAGCGAGGAAGAGATAAGTTTCCTGGGGCTGATCGGGCGTGTCGTCGCCTTCGCACTGGATGACGGGTTGAATCTCCGGCGCGCGCAACATCAAAATGATCAACTGCAGTTGCTTCTCAATCTGACGGCGAGAATCACGTCGAGCCTCGACCGGAGGGAGGTCTTGCGTGCGATCGCGGCGAACATACGCGAGGTCATACACGCTGATGCGGTAACAGTTGTACTGCCCGATGCCGCTTCGGAGAAATTCAGGGTATTGGCCATGGATTTTCCGCATGGAAAAGGGGTCGTCAAGGAAGAGTTACTCATTACGCCAAGTGCGTCTGTTAAGAAAGCGCTAGAATCCCTGACACCGGTGGTCATTAACACTTGGGAACCTAACGATCTCTCGTCTGATGCATCTGACCTAGTGGCTGCGGAGGGTATAAAAACCTTTTGCAATATTCCCCTTGTAAATCGCGGCCGGGCGCTCGGGATCCTTTCAATTTTACGTACAACGGAGACACCGTTTTCGCCCGGAGATGTCGATTTCCTCAGCCGCGCTTCAGGCCAGATCGCCATCGCCATTGAAAACGCGATGGCATACCGCGAGATTTCCCAGCTCAAAGACAAGCTCGCCCAGGAGAAGCTGTATCTCGAAGAAGAAATCCGCAGCGAGATGAACTTCGAGAACATCATCGGAAACAGCCCCGCGCTGAAACATGTTCTGGAGCTGGTTGAAACGGTCGCTACCAGCGACTCTACAGTCCTGCTGCTTGGGGAGACAGGTACAGGCAAGGAGTTGATCGCCCGCGCCATTCACGACCGCAGCCGGCGCAAGGAGCGCACGCTTGTGAAGCTGAATTGTGCCGCCATTCCTACCGGTCTGCTGGAGAGCGAACTGTTTGGACATGAAAAGGGAGCTTTTACGGGCGCGATTATTCAGAAAGTCGGCCGAATGGAGCTGGCAGATCAAGGCACTTTGTTCCTCGACGAAGTGGGAGACATTCCCACCGAAATTCAACCGAAGCTGTTGCGTGCCTTACAAGAGCGCGAATTTGAACGACTGGGAAGCACTCACACACGAAGAGCCAATATCCGGCTCGTCGCGGCGACCAATCGCGATCTCGAACAGATGATTGCAGCCCGCGAATTCCGAAGTGATTTGTACTACCGCCTGCATGTATTTCCGATCCGGATACCGCCTCTGCGTGAACGTAAGGCGGACATTCCACAACTGGTGAGTTATTTTGTCCAGAAGTTTGCCAAGCAAATGCAGAAGAAGATTGAAGCTATTTCTCCGGCGGTCATGAAGGGGCTTACGGCTTGGGACTGGCCAGGCAACATTCGCGAGCTGGAGAATTTTATCGAGCGGGCCGTGATCGTCACGCGCGGCAAATCGCTTGAGGCACCGGTCGGAGAACTCCGGAAAACAAATACTGTAGCGTTCCCGCATGCCGAGCAGCATAACGTCGAGAAAGTCGCTGGAGAAACAATAGACTCGCAAAGCGACCAAACCAGCGTTTTTGACGAATATGAAAGAAGGCAGCGTGATGAGATCATACGGGCGCTCACCGCATGCAAGGGGCGCGTGGGGGGTGCCGATGGTGCTGCCGCAAGCATGGGAATGAACCGCACGACTTTCCTTTCTCGAATGAAGAAATTTGGCATCTACGCGAAGCAATATGCCTAATCTCCCGCCCGCGTCGTAGCTTCGACATTTTCGACGCTTTCAACTTCTTCGACCCTCGATATTTCGAGTTCTTGCTTTACTCTCCTTAAAATTCAGCGACTTACAGCTCCGCAGGTTTGGTGTGCGCCTTGCCTTATTCGCGGGTGGGAGAAGCAATGTTGAAGATCTCGCTCGTTGATAACGCCAGGCAGCGTCGGGTGATTGTGGAAGGAAAGCTGATAGCGCCCTGGATAGGCGAGCTAAGGAATGCGTGTCAAGAGGCAAGAGCAGACCTTCGTGGTCGCGAGCTCGTCATCGAGATGAAACATATCACGACGATCAGCCAGGAGGGCGAGAACGTAATCCTTGAGTTGATAAACGGGGGAATTCGATTCCGCTGCCACGGCGTGTTTACAAAGCATGTCGTGAAAGAACTAACTCGCCGCGCCAGCAGGAATCTGGGGATACGAGCAACTGATTGAATGGGCTCAATTTCAAGTTCTAGAAGGAAAAGCTATCGATTCGCGGGTCGCGATAACGTTCGCAGGATTGAGGAGAAGAGCATGCAAAACACCGATGCATACGTCGTGATTGAGGAGCCGGAGGAGATTCCAAATGAAGAAGGGGTAGCTCACCAGTTGGAGAAAATTCTGGCTAGTGGCCTGCCGTCTCTGTACAGAAGGGCTTACCGCATCCTGGGCAATGCAGCTGACGCGGAGGACGCGGTTCAGGATGCCCTTCTCGCTGCCTTTACCCACCTGCACCAGTTCCGAGGGCAGGCACAGATCTCTACTTGGCTGACCACTATCGTGCTTAACTGCGCTCGATTGCAGCTACGCCGGCGCCCAAGACACGTCCAGGTGTCTCTGGACGAATCCACCCGAGACCTGCAACCACTTTCAGTGTCGGAGCGAATCCCAGATCATCGGCCTAATCCCGAGGATGAATGTAGAGATTCGGAGCTGAGTACTCATTTGACCCATTTGCATGGTCAGCTCTCCCCCACTCTGCGTAGAACATTTCTGCTGCGCGACGTCGAGGGTTTATCGATCCGCGAAACTGCGCGGATTTTGGGAGTGCCAACCGGCACTGTGAAGGCCCAGTCAGCGCGAGCTCGCAAAAGACTCAAAGAATTGATGCGGCATACTCTGAGGCGCAGTCTCGCAGGTTGCCAAATCGATTGTTGCGTTTCGCAAATTCGGCAGTTCATGCCGGCGCTCTCGGGTAACTCACATGGTCCGTGAATTTTTGTTGGACAGCAGGTCTCATCGCGCAGGTGTCTTGGTCGGGCGCTTGCGCCTGTTCCCTTCGCTGTTGGCAGCTTTGACCGCTTGCCTCCTCGCGGACGGATTCTGGTACCGAGTAGGACGGCGCGTTCGCCGGAACGATGGATTATTCACCGGCCGGACGGAAGCTTTGCCATGTATCTCGTCAACTACGGAGTATGGTCAACTGCCGACGTTCAGCCCTCTACAACAAAGGCTCCCGGAGCTGACCGATCCGGATGCGATTGACTGCTCTTACCTTCCTACTCGCGCTCTGAAGGAACTGGCGAACTCACCTCACATGGAACCTTCCGAAACTCAACTTGTCGTGCGGGAAAAGAAGTGAAAATGACCATTCTGTGTAATCAGTCTTGACCAGTTCGTACCTGTTGAACGAACACTTGCCGAAGACCAGACGTACTGATGAGAGTGCTTTATGCTGACAAATCACGAGCCCGATCGCAATATCGAAGACCTGACCGACCCGGAGATATATGACGCGATTCGCTATCTTGAGCCGGACCCAAGGAGCGCCCACAGGAACAGCGACGATTTCGACACGACCGACCAGAATGACGATAACGGTGTCGTCATTTGCATTTGTTTGTATGGCGCACTCTTAGTGTGCATGGCCTTCGTGTGGTTCTACTGGAGATGATGCGCTTTTCTGGTAAAGCTGAAAATGAGACCCATTCGCGTATCCTGGGGGCCGGCAAACATCTCGACAATGGCGGCCATCTTTGGCTCGCTTACCTTACGCTCAAAGTCACCTCTCGTCGCTCTCAACACTTTCAACACATTCGTCACCTGCCTGGCGCATGATCTCGGATCCACGCTCTACAACTCAATCACTTAATAGAGAGTGACATTTGGCATGAGCCTTGCCTTCTCCATGAGCAATGGCACGGAAATTTCAAATGGAGATTGCGCCTATGGTTCACACTCAATCTCTCTCGCTTCTGCCACGAAATGGTCATTCTGCTCCCTTCGTCGAGTTGCGACAGTCGCTCCCAAGTAAAGTTGCAGCCATCTCTCCATTCACTGAACAACTCATGCGGTTCATTCTGAACTTTCGAATGACGGATGGAAGTGAAATCGACATCGAGATGGCCCTGCTTGAGGCCCTGGCGAATGCAGTGATTCACGGCAACGGTGATAGCTCTTGCAAGCGTGTTTACGTCACATGCCGCTGTTACATGGACGGAGAGGTCTCAATCATGGTTCGAGACGAAGGACGAGGCTTTGACAGCCACGCAGTACTGGATCCCACTCTTCTAGAAAACCTACTGTTCACGCATGGTCGTGGAATCTACCTCATGAAGATGTTAATGGACGAAGTTTCTTTCGAAGAAGGCGGCGCGGTTGTCATGATGCGGAAGAAATCTAACGGAAGCTCAGCCGAACAGAGGAAACCATAATGACAAGGACATTTTCAAGGTTCGCGCTTGCAATACTTCGAGCCGGCGCCCTCATATGCATGGTTCCTTTGCTATCAGGCCTCGGCTTCGCGCAAAAAGTGGTGACCGCGAGGGCCACTATTCCGTTCAATTTTTGGGCGGAAGGCCGTGAGTTTCAAGCTGGGGACTATGTCTTCGACAATGAGGTCGCAGGTTTCGCTGCGATGCATCGTGAAAGAACAAACTCAGGCATCTCAATCATCCTCTATGCCGTTCCAGAAGAAGGGAGGTTTGTTCAGCCACAGAGAAAAGAGCTGAATGAGCCCGACACTTTAAAAAATCCAATCGCGGCAGGAACGCGACTGTATCAAGAGGTGATACGAAACAATGAAGAATCACAGTTTCCCACGCCGCGCACCTGGTGGCCCGGGCCTTGAGCCGCGGTGGACACACGGTGCCAAAGTTGCGTCGGTACGGCGTATTCGACCTCCAGCCGAGTGTGGTACACACTCGATGCCGGTTGTGTAACCGAGGTCTACTATCCCACGATCGACACTCCACAAATACGTGACGTGCAATTCCTCTTAACCGATGGCGAAACCTTTTTTCATGATGAGCGGAGGAACTTTACCACTGAAATCGATTGCGTCTCCAAAGATCCCGTCCGGGCCCGATGCGAAAGGCTCCTCACAAAGCAATAGTAACGTTGTTTATGTCTGCGCCTGCCTGAAAACTAAGTCCTGCTTCTGCATGACTGAAGCCAAGATGGAAGGTCCGTGCGCCTGCGGCACCGAAGGTGGGCCTCCCATGAAGGCGGTGCTATCCGACAGTAAATGGGCGAAGCGGAATCGCGACGTTCTTGCGAATTGATTGGCGCGGACTTGATTGCAGATGATGCAACACTCCTTCGAAAAGTCATCGAATCGCGAGTTTCTCAGATGCTACATGGGATGATCTCTGAGTTGCGAGCAGTTGAACAAGAATCATTAACGCAAGTGCAGCCAGAGGAATGATCAGGCCCACACTCAGAGATCCGTGGTGGGTTGAGACCTTTCCGGTCAGCCAGGGCAACAGTGCGCCCCCAAGTCCACAAATGCCAAAGACCCATTTGGTTCGAGGAGAATCGTTCGCCAAGGCAAGGATTTTAGCCAGGCACAGCGGATAGATGGGCCCCAGCAGGAGACCGGAGGCGGTTGCGGTAAATATGCTGGCAAGAGGCGAGCGGTCGATAATCAGAAAAAGCACCGCAATAAAAGCTCCCGGCTGAGAAATGTTCAGCAATTGCTCTTCCGAGATCCAGCGCAAAACTGCGGGCGCGATAGCACGGCCACACAGGAGCGCAATCCAGAAACAAGAAACCGCTACAGGCGCGATCACATCATGAGCGGCCGCATGTCGCCGAACGTAAACCATCATCCAACTGCTTACCGAAGCTTCGACGCCAACGTATAAGAAACCGACCAGAGCAAAAGCAGCGATCAGCACGGGCGGGGAGCGTCCTTGGTCCTGTGCAGAAGCTGTCGTTTCTCTAATTGCCAAAGCGGGTGTGATATATCGGGCGACGAAAAGTACCATCGCCACGGTGAGTCCGAAAGCAAGAAAAAGCATCGTCGCCGGCCATCTTTCAATCCACAAGGAAACCATTCCGGGACACAGGACTGCTCCCAGACACCAGCAGGCGTTGAGCGATGAAAGCACTGCCCCGCGCTTTGCAGGATATAACCTCCCCGCCAGCATGCTGGTTGCTGTCATCGTCAGGCCCAGTCCTAATCCGAAACCGAGGAAGAGCCACGAGTGGGGAGAGCCGTTGAACCAAGCGAGCGAAAGAGCACTGGCTGTCAGAAGTGCATAGCCGCGAACAATACTGCTGAAGTAATCATGGGTCACAAGACCGGCGCCTAACGCTGAACCCGCAAATTGCGCGGCGAAAAGGCTGCCGGCGCGGCCATCGTCCAGGTGCCACCTTGCGATCAGTGTGGGTAAAATGCAGCCGAGAAGCACCGTCCCCATGCCAGTCAACACAAAGCCGACATACATCCAACTGACCGCCGGCCACCAGCCCGCACTGTTATTATTCACGTTTGCCTGAGTATTGATTCGGTTTCGAGTCTTTGCTATCTTGCGATCGCTTTGTTGTTCGCACCCCAGCAGTTGATTCGCGAACCACTAACTCGGGCTCAACCGTGACTTCCTTGCGAAACTGTTCAGTCTGGTGAATGCGGTTGAGGACGCTCTGTGCGGCAATTCTGCCCATATTGGAAAGCGGCTGCCGTATGGTCGTTAGCCTGGGATTGTTGAAAGCAGCGGCGCTAATGTCATCGAACCCAATCACGGAAACGTCTTCCGGTACTCGCAACCCGAAGTCTTGAAGCGCGCGAACGGTACCTATCGCTGACATGTCGTTAAAGGCGACGATGGCCGTAAATTTCTTTCCGCCAGCCAGAAGTGCTTGAACGACTGGATATCCCAGTTCGGGCGAACTAACGTCGCGTGTGAGTTCCACAACGAGGTCCGCATCGATTGTCACTCCCATCGTCTCAGCCGTCTGGCAAATGCTGGCCCAACGCTCAGCGGAATCGGAACTGAAAGGTTGCCCACGCATGAACGCGATGCGCCGGTGTCCCAGGGATTGCAAGTGCGATAAGGTCAGTTCAGCAGCAAAGCGGTGGTCGAGAACAACGTTCGTGACGCCCTCGACGACACGATGACCCGCAACGCAAGCGGCAGGAACAGGAAGAGAGCGCTCCAAAGCAGTGTCGATGGCGATGAGTCCCTCTACGCCTCTCCCCAGCAGCATCTCGATATATTCGTCTATTAAGGCCTTTCTGTGGCGATGATGTGCGGTGAAATAGAAGTACCCGGCAGCCATCAAATGATCGCCAATTCCGCTCATCACCTGGGTGTGATAGCCATCGCCCAATTCCGGCGCCAGAATTCCGATCGTTTGCGTTTTGCGATTGCGGAGAGAACGGGCGAGCAGGCTGGGGCGATAGTTAAATTTTCGTGCGGCTGCCTTGATGCGGTCTCGAGTTACCTGCGGGATAGCGCGGCCAGGGACATCGTTCAGGACGACCGAAACTGTCGTGGGATCCAAGCCAAGGTGCTGCGCCAGCTGTTTGAGAGTTACCGGCCCGTTGTTGGAGGGAGGAGTTTTCCGCATACAATCATCTGCCCTGAACACGGCGGCTGAGCTTGAACGGCCATCCTTTTGTACTCTCGAATATCGGCTTTATGGTAACGCATGGGAGCGCGTCTTCAAAGCTGCGGTTACCCAACTTCCGATGCCCGGCAAATCGCGGAATCGCTGGTAAGCCGATCTAGTCTTGTCTACCCCCGCATGCCGGTTCGCCCTCGAAAAGTCCAGGTACGCCAGGTTCATGTTGCCTTCGAGAACGATATGAAGAGTCAGAACATGTGTCCCCTTCGAGAGGGGCAGACTTGCGAGATCTTCCCCGTAGTTCCAATGATGCCATTGTCGCCACGCGATAGGATCCCGGGCATCATAGGTCGAATCGATTTTGATCAAGCCGCCAATATTTTTGCCGTCCAGATCTAACGAAATCGCTCCGCCATTCTTGGATGTGTAGAGGAGACCGACAGAGTAGACTCCGGCCTCTTTGATGTTCACAGTCATGTTGAACCACTCGCCCGGATCGGTCCAGCCGACATAGAGTAGATCTTTTGGCGGGTGTACTACCTCGTAAGAATTATCGTCAATATTGTCGTGGTATTTGGTGTATGACGTGTCCACACCTTCGTGCATCCGGAACTCGTTCAAATACGAACCATCCGCGGGATTCAACGTGCCACTGCCTTTGTTGGTCGCGTCGGAATCATGATAGGCGACGCCTTCTCCACCCAGGTCATAATAGGCGCACATAACGCGTCCGGGAATCGTCTGTGGGCCAGAGTGATAGACGTTATCGTGATATGGCTGTCCCTTGTAGGATTCGGCAGCCGTGGTGACCAGTGAAATTAGACCAAAGGAGAGAAATACAGTCAGATAAAACGCAACGCTGAGATATTCCCGTCTATACAGCCGCTCGCTTCTACTCAACGCACAACCTCCTTCCCGTTAGCCCAGCCAATTCTTTTTGGTCCGCAACCACGTTGGGCTGCCGCGCCGCTTCGCATATTGGCCACGCTGCTGAAGAAATGCGGAATCCGAAACTTAGTTCAACGACAAACGATTGTCCATAATATTTTACGGCGAGGCTTGCCAGAGGAATTTCCCGAATTCCGCATCTCGTCCTTTCCGAGAAAGTGATGCATCTCCGCATATCTCCCGGAAATTAGGCCCAGTTAGTTTACCATTGCAAACAATCGATTGTTTTGCTAGAAATATTCGCCGATCAAAAGTTTTGATGCACGCCGCGAAATCGACTAGGCCGTTGTGACGCATAAATGACGCGTTTTCCGCGGCATCGATTTCAAAGTGATGGCAACTGGGCGTCAAGGATGTGACGGAGAGGAATTAATGCAAAAGACAAACCGTCGCGACTTTCTCAAGATAGCCGCATCAGTGAGCGCGGCCGTTGCGGCAGGCGATGCAAAGCCGCTCTATACCGAGTCGGAGGCTATGCCCGGCACAGTCCGCGCCTGGCGGACGAGCTCCATGGAGAAATTTCAACCCGTTCAGTCACCGCCGCAATGGGAAACCGGGGAGGAACTGTCGGCTTTAGCAATCTATCTTGACCCTAGGACGGTACAGCAAGAGATCCTCGGATTTGGAGGCGCTTTCACCGATGCATCCTGCTATCTCCTGAGCCAGATGGCGCCGGATGCCCGCCACGCGTTCCTATCTGACCTTTATGGCCCTTCGGGACTACGACTATCCGTTGGACGAACATGTATCGGGACGAGTGACTACTCCACCAAGATGTACAGTTATGACGACTCACCGGAGCCTGATCCGGAACTGAAGCATTTCAGCATTGACCAAGACCGGGCCTGGATCATTCCCACGCTGCACGAAGCCCAAACAATCAACCCCGATCTTTACCTGTTTTCGAGCGTATGGAGCCCTCCTGGATGGATGAAGAGCGGTGGCTCAATGCTAGGGGGCTGCTTTCAGGAACGCTGGTTTGCTACTCACGCGCAATATTTTGTCAAATTTCTTCAGGCGTACACGGACGCTGGTGTGAAGGTTCGGGCCGTGACCGTCAACAATGAAGTCGATACCGACCAGGATGGCCACTTTCCCGCGACGATCTGGTCGCAGCAAAACGAATCGGTTTTCGTAGCGTTTTATTTGGGGTCCGCTCTGGAAAAGGCATCGCTGGATGTCAAGATCTGGATCCTCGACCATAACTACGATCTGTGGGGCCGTGTTGTCGACCAACTAAGTAATCCGAAGGTCGCTAAATATGTCGATGGCGTAGCTTGGCATTCTTATATTGGAACGCCGGATGCGATGACTCGGGTCCATGACATGTTTCCCGATAAGGATATGTTTTTCACGGAAGGAGGACCACCCGCACACTTGTTTGGGCCCTCAGAGCCACCACACCCCTCAGAACCCCAACGTCGGGAGCGTCCTGAGTTCGGGACGGATTGGTGCAGATGGTCGAACGCGTTCACCGATATGCTTCGCAACTGGGCTCGATGCATTTGCGTGTGGAACCTTCTTCTCGATGAAAACGGCCGACCGGATATCACCAACCCACCGCGTCCTATGAGGCGCGGCGGCCTGGTTTCGCTCGATACCAAATCAAAGAAGCTGACCTACAGTGGCAATTACTACGCGTTTCCCCACTACTCAAAGCTTATTCAAAGGGGGGCGCGTATCTTTGCATCCTCCGGAGACAAGCCTGGCATAAACCACGTTGCAGCTGAGAATCCGGACAAGACCCGGGTGCTCGTGCTTACGAACAACAACAACGCTGAGCAGCAGATAATGTGCAGGTTGGGCCGTAACACGCTAAAGGTTGCGCTCCCATCTGACTCGATTACTACATTGCAGTGGTCATAAAGTTTATGGAGCCGATGGCGTGAGCTCTCGGTTCGCACATGGAAAAGCTGTTTCCACACGTTGCATTCTTGAATCTGTATGTCGGCGACGCAGGTGATTCAGATTAACAGTGGAGAGACCAAAACGGCCTCAGTCTCACTCCGAAGCCCAACCAAATTGCCTGCCCAATTCATTGCCAACTTTTGGTTGCAACTCAACAGGAGGTCCAGAATGAGAAGAACAGCTAAGGTTGCGGCACTCGCGCTGGCTAGCGCAATTATTCCCCAGACATTTTACGGGCAAGCTTCCTCCGTGCAGCTCTGGATCACCAGTTCGGACGAGGCTGGCGTGGTTGCGGGCTTGGAAGCACAGCCTAGTCTCCTTTTTCGTGCTGACGCCGATGACGCTACTGCGGCAATCAAAGTAGACGACGGCAAGGTGTACCAGCGGATGGAAGGCGGAGGCGCCGCTTTTACCGACGGCGCGGCCTGGCTCATCAACCAAAAGGTGTCGGCGGCACAGCGTGACCAGGTTATGCAGCGGCTTTTTGACCCGGTGTCGGGAATCGGGCTCAGTTTCTTGCGCAATCCGATTGGCTCCTCCGACCTGACGCGAGAATGGTACACGTATGACGATGATGCGAATGATCGCACCGATGCCAGCCTCCCGCACTTCAGCATCGATCACGATCTCGCCGACGTAATCCCCCTAACGAAACTCGCGCGTAAACTGAACCCGCAGCTTACGCTCATGATTAACGCCTGGAGTCCGCCAGCGTGGATGAAGTCCAGCGGTTCTTTGGTCGCCGGCGGAGTATTGCCTGAGTACTACGCGCACCATGCGAATTACCATGTCAAGTCCATTCAGGCCTACGAATCACAAGGACTACATGTGAATTACGTAACGCTCAATAACGAACCAACCTGCTGCAAGAGCATCAATTATCCCTCGGTCCTGCTGATAACCTCCGAGAACATGGCTAGCATGCTGAAGAATTACTGGTTCCCAGCATTCAAGGCGAAGCACATCACAGCTAAGATTCTTCTTTTGGATTTCAACTGGAACAGCGCAAGTCTAGCCGAACCCTTATTAAAGGACGAAGCGATCCGCACCTCGCCGTTCGTAGGAGGCGTAGCTTGGCACGGATACGGCGGCGACGTCGCCGTGCAATCACAGTTCCATGATCGGTATGGCGTGGACCAATTCTTTACCGAGCGGTCAGGGTTCAGCGGGGGTAACCGTCAGCAGAAGCAAGACATGGTCGACATGGTGGGCATCATCCGGAATTGGGGAAAAACATTTGTGAAGTGGCCGGTCGCAGTGGATGAAAACAACGGCCCCAATCGGGGTGGTTGCGATACCTGTCGTGGTTTAGTGACCGTACACACAAGGGATGCCCGGGCGGGCCAAGTGGATTACACGATCGAGTATTACACGATGGGCCAACTGACGAAATTCGTTCCTAATGGTTCGTACCGGATCGATTCCACCGATAATCCGGACATCCTGAACGTCGCTTTTAAAGACCCGAACGGTTCCCTTGTCTTGATTGCCTATAACAATACGGCCAGAGCACAGAACTTTAAAGTTCGCTGGCGCTCCAAATCGTTTGCTTACACTCTGCCTGTTAACACCACAGTGACCTTTCGCTGGAGTATGAATGAAAAATGAGCTTTCGATGTCAATTCGTTCGTCGTTGAACAGGTCTCCGAACGCCACTCGCAGGCCCACCAGCGGTAACTGAATCGCTTTTTGTTTGGGCAATAATTGATCTGACTCATCCAACAAATCGGGCCAGAGAAAGATTATCTGGCCCGATTCGTTTTGATTACTAGAATGTATTTTCGCAACAGCCCAGGGACGTCCTACTTTTTTATCCCCGAGTCACTAGGAGCAGGCGCGAAGGCATCCGCAAAGGCCTCTGCGTTCGGTGTTCCTACACCAGTCACGTTGTCCCAACCAACTTTCGTATGCAGGCTGTTGGGATCTGTACACGGCGTTACCCCCTCAGCTACCGCTGCACAGTCAGTGCCAAACGAGAGTGCAACCGCCGCGTCCTGTTCAATAGTGTAGTCCCAGATCGCGGTGACGAACGTTCCCGGTGCCAAGGGACCCAGAACCGCCTTCGCCGTGTACGGGACCGTGACAGTGGTGGACTCCTGAATCGAAGCCGTCACGTTATTTTTGGAACTCAACGGAACGATATCGGTGACGGCTCCCGCCGGTAAGGAATACAGGTAGGGAGCGGCCTGGCCAAGAGGCGCGCCAGCTTCCTGGTTGGCGATTGCCCATAGTGCGGAGAACATCGGGCAAGCTACGCTTGTCCCTCCCCATACCTGCCAAACCTGTGGGGGATTCTGGCCTGCAATGCTGATCAGGATCGCCACTCCCGTCCAGGGATCGGCCAACCATGAAATGTCCGGAACTTGCCGATATTTGCCGGCCAGCTTTTTTTGATAGGACGGCTTGGGGAAACCGCCGAGGCAGTTGTGGTTAGAACCCTGGAAGGCACAATTGCTGGACCCGCCGCCAGCGCCACCACTAAAACCCAGATAAAACGGCGGATCATAAACGAATCCTTGCTGCGCCAGCAAAGTTTGGTTGTTTCCCCAGCCGGCTTGCCATGCAATCGAGTTGTCGGAATTCAGAGCCAGAGTAACTCCGCCGACCGCCGTGGCCCAGGGAACGTCTGCCGGGGTGCTGACCGTCGGGGCAAGACCATATTGGGTGAAGTCTCCGGCGTCTCCCGTCGCAAAGTTGGTTGAGATCCCCGAAACGGCGGCGATTTCGGAAATCAGGTTTTCCGTGTCCATTATGCTCGGCGGAACCTGGGATTCGGGCGAACCGTAACTGCCTGAGATAACATTCGCGAGGCCATAGTTCACGGCTATGAACTCCGCTTCGTCAATGTCTTGAAAGAAGGGGGAGGGCGGAACAATAAGGTTGATCTTGGCGCCGGGCGCGACCGCGTGTGCCCACTCAACATCAATGTTGATCTCCACCTCGTCATAGCTCGCGCAGAAGCTTGGGGTCGGGATATAGGTGGTGGTGAAGTTTGCCGGCGTTAGTAGCGGTAACCCAAACTGCGCTGAGAATGCGTTGGCATCGGCGAGGATGGTCAGCGAACCGCACCAGTCGATGATTCCGATGGTTTGGCCTTTACCGTCAAATCCTTTGGCATACAGACCCGTAAGGCCGTATGCCGGCTGAATCATTGCCGGTGTGTAGGCGCAACCCGGGCTGGTCAGGGTATAGTGGTTCAAGTGATTGCCCTTGAAAGTCACGATGGGAAATTCGCCATCGTTGTTGGTTGAATACGATTCCTTCTTGGTGCCGTTAAAGCAAACAGATGAGTAGGGATCGTAGAGACCAATAGTGGAAGCTGCCTTCAGACCCGTCGTCGCCGCCTTTTGATTGGGAGGCCCGGACGGTCGCTGCATCGCTGGGTGCTCATATTCGCCGGAATCAAGGCCAGAAATCGATCGGACCAGCGGGCCCGCGGCCCCATCGACATAAGGATCGCGGTCGTTGGCGCGAATGGTCTTGCCGCGTACCTGATAGTTGTTGAGCTGCACGTGGAACGCAGTCTCGATGTCGCCCGCTGTTCCGCGGGCTCTCACGAAGAAATTGTTGGGCCCGACTCTAACCACGTTTAAGTTGTGGGATTCAAGAAAGTTCTGCACGGTTTTCGCTTCCGCGGCGCTCGGGGCAAACCGCTCCGCAATCTGAGACGACTTTAAGAAATGACGGTAGTTCGGGGAAGTACGATCGTAGAGTTGTTGAGCGAGGGTGTCGAGTTCGGCACGATTGTGAGGATACAGCCACAAACTGACCTCGATCGTCTTCGCCGGGTCCTCAGTCCCCAGGTTCTTGGCCGTGGATACATAGGGAGGAGTGTTGTGCGCGATGAACTTTCCGCCGGCCGCATTCGCCGGCAGCGCCACAGAGGCAATCAGGGTTAAGAGCAAAGCCGCAAGCGGCGCGGCTGAAAACTTGCTCTTAGTATCAACGTAACGGAGACGGATATTCATTGGAGTTTTTTCCTTTTTACTTGCATCGTGAATTTCGTTTCTTGTCGAAATTTGAAAAGCCACATCTGATCGTGAGCGCAAGGGCCTCTCCCGAATCCCCCAATGGAACCAGACCATTAGCGCCATGGGAAAGCGGGAAGCTGACAAATGCGCGAGTCCCGCTGAGGTTGAGGCTTTGGTCCTTCTCAAAGCCGGAAATGGTAGGGGAAATACGCGCGCCTCGGCGAGAAGACATCAGGAGTAGTTGTGGACTCTTATGCCTCCTCACACTATCTAGGCTGACACTCTGACCACAACATAATGTTCTTCCCGCCTCCCGAATCTCATAACATCTCCGGCGATCTCTACTGATATCCGCACGAATTGTTCAGTGAGCTTGTTTTACTTTGTTTCTATAACTTGTCGATTCGTCACTCTTTAATCCCCTTAAACACGTACCTGAGCAGCGGAGCCTCACGTATTTCCCTCCAAAGACGGCCCTCGGCTTGCGTTGTAGCACATCAGCACTCTACGCGGGTGCACCCTTTCCCACTTGATTTCCCGAGGAAGTGGCGATGCCATCCGCGCACAAAGTGGCTATTGCCCCAAGCCAGCTGCCATGAGATTCTCCCGGTGGCATTCCCGACTTTGAATACAAACTATTAGACAAGCGATTGTCTAATGGCAGCGCGACGATAGCTCTTTTTTACGAGAGCAGTCAAGCGCAAATTTTATTTGCTTGACAGTGGTAATAAAAAAGGACTATGGTCTCGCCCAAGTTCGAATGTTTTTGGCAAGGACAATCGGTTGTCTATTTGCCATCCTAGAAGTGTGGGGCGTTCAGAGACGGTGGCAGTTTTCGTTGAAGCCATGCGAGCGCCGAACAATCGCAAACAGCTCGGTACAAAACGAGGAGGAAGCAATGAGAAAAGCAGCTCACGCCGCGTTCGCGTGTTGCCTTCTGCTATGCCTGGCCCAGGTCGGTCTCGCGCAAAATACAAATTCCAGTGACATTCGTGGCACGGTAACCGATTCAACGGGTGCAGTGGTTCCGGACGTCACCATTACTGTAACGAACGCCGACACCGGCGTGGTTAGCACATTCGTCACCAACGGTGACGGCCTTTACGATACCAATTCAATTCTGCCCGGAAACTACACGGTTTCCTTTAGCAAGGAAGGTTTCCAGAAACTGGTGCGCGGCCCGTTCCCCTTGCAGGTCGGCCTGGTTACGGTTAACGGCGAACTGAAAACCGGCTCGATCCATGAGGTGGTCGAGGTTAAATCCGACGCGCCGCTGTTGAAAACGGAGGACGCCACGGTGGCCACCACTTTTTCAACCGAACAGTTGACCTACTTGCCGAGTAAGGACCCGGGGAACGGCTGGCAAAGTGTCTTGATGCAGCTTCCCGGCGCTACCAGCACCCCCATGGGGGGCAATGGTGGCGGCACGGCCGATCTTAGCGACTCCGGACCCGACCAAGCCATCGCCGGAAGCATGCCATACTTCTCCAGCTTTCTGGTGGATGGCGGCTCGATTTGGCTGCCGCACAGCGCCAACATTGACCAGGGTGAGAGCGAAACCGTGGCCGAATTGAACGTGATTGCTTCGACCGCCTCGGCGCAGTACGGCGGCGGCGGCACGGTCTTCAACGTCATCAGCAAGAGCGGGACCAGCCATTTTCACGGCGCCTTGTACGATTATTTCCAGAACGACGCCTTGAACGCCAGAGACTACTTCAACCGGACCGGCGCCAAGGCGAAACAGCGTTTCAACTACTTTGGCGGCGCGATTGGTGGGCCGATCCTCAAGAACAAGTTGTTCTTCTACTTCAACTATCAAGAGTTGAAAAACCCCAACAACTCGATCTCGACTATTTCGGTTCCGAACGACGCCATGAAGGCGGGGTGCTTCGATCCTACGGTCTTCGAAGTTCTAACCCCTCCTGCTGGTCAAGCTCCCGCTCTCCTTACCCTTGGCCCAAAGTATGGGAACACAGTGCTGACGACCAATCCCGCCCAATGCGGTCAGTTTAATCCGGCTGACGTCGCGATTCCCACGGCTAATATCGACCCGGTAGCCGCGAAAATTCAGGCATTTCTTCCCGAGCCTAATGTGGGGGCTCCGGGCGCCAACCAAAACAACTATGTTTTTCTGAAAAACGGCAGCAACAACAGTATCAAGTTATTTGGGCGCCTGGACTGGAACTTGAGCGACAAGAACCGCATCAACCTTACGGTTAACAATCACCACGTCCCGCACAAGACGAATGTAGATCCCGGCCCCGTGTGCCCTATTGCTTGCGAGAACAACTCGGCCGAAGCGTATAGCGCCCAAATCACGGACGTGTATACCATCAATTCGTCCATGGTAAACGAGTTCCGGTATTCGTTTGTCCGGCAGGCGAACTGGTTTGTTCCGCAGACGCTGGGCAAGGGTTACCCGGCGCAGATAGGATTGCAGTTCGCCCAGGCGGATGCGTTTCCCACGCTACACTTGTCTGGGACTGACGCCCCCACCGACAACATCCTGAGCACGGGCACGAACGCGGTCTTTATCGAGAACACCTTCATTCCCTCGGATACGCTGACCCTGGTTCGCGGCAAGCACATTCTGCACTTCGGGGCCGAGGTGATGTTTGCCCAGGACAACTCCACTCCCTGGGGCAGCATCCAGCCGGCGACCATGTACTTTACTGGCCAGTTCACGAACACCAACCCCGGTCTGAATGAGACTGGCTACGTCGACTTCCTGCTCGGAGATGTGCAAAACTGGAGCACCTCGACTCAACCGGAACACGGAATGCGGGAAAAGAATCCGTCGTTTTTTGTTCAGGATGACATCAAGCTGCGGCCGAACCTGACAGTGAATCTCGGGCTGCGCGTGGAAGTCCATGGTGGAATGAGCGAAGTCCAAAACCATATGGGTGGCTTTGATCCGACCCTCACCAATCCCGTTACCAACACTCCCGGCTCAATTTGGTTTGCGGGCCTGAACGGGGCGCGCACGCACTCGTTCGAGACCAAGACCAAGCCGATGCCTCGTCTGGGGTTCGCCTGGCAGGCGTCGGATAACTGGGTAATTCGGGGCGGGGTTGGCCAATACGCCAGCCTGTGGAGCATGGATACGGTAGGCGGGCCGCTTGGCTTCGGCACAGGGGCCACGGGCAGTCAGAGTGTAGGTTCGTCCACCGTCGCGCCTGAGGTATACCTTTCGGGGACGGGGGCTAATCTGCCTATAGTTTCCGGCAGTCAAGCTCGCAATCCTGCGGCGTACAACGGTCAGGGGAGCCTCCCCTATACTCCTTATAATCTCCCCATTATGAACGGCTGGCAGTGGATGGGCAGTGTGCAACGGCGTTTGCCCGCTAAGATGGTGTTAGAGGCGCAATACGTCGGCAGCCATTGGGAAAACGAGATGTTCGAGACCGATATCAATTCATTGTCTACGGGTGCACTTGGAGGCGCCAACCTTCCGTTTCCGCAGTATGGAAACATCGGTATCGGCTCAGGAGGATCTCGAACCGGCTTGTACAACGGTGTTTCGAATTACGAGGCGGCGATGTTCATGCTCCATAAACCAATGGGCTATGGTGTTTCTGCCGATATCTCGTACGTACGGTCACGACTGAAAGATGACATGGATAGTTCCGGCTGGGGCAACCAGTTCGGTTCCGTGTACTATCAAGACCCCCTTCATCCATCGGCCAACTACGCGGTCTCGAATTTCGATCGGCCCAATGCGTTCAAAGGCTCGGTCATATACGCGATACCGCTGGGGAAAGGACACCAATACGGAAACTCGGCGCTAGCGGATGCGGCGATCGGTGGTTGGCAAGCGTCAACTTCCTTCATCGCCGAATCGGGAGCTCCGTTCACTGTGGTTATGTCGAACTATAACGCTGGCACGCAGGCGAACGGGAACGGCGGTGCGTTCTGGTACCCCGATCTGGTTGGAAATCCACATGTGTCCAATCAGTCGATCAATCAATGGTTCAACCCGGCCGCCTACGCTGCGCCAGCAGCGAATACCTTCGGCACTAACCCCAGAAACTCGCTCCGTGGACCCGATCTAACGGATGTCGACTTCTCACTGGGCAAGAGCTGGAGCCTGCCGAGATGGGAGCAGGGTAAACTGCAACTACGAATGGATGCTATCAACCTGTTTAATCATCCCAGCTTCGAAAATCCCGGTAACTCTATCGGGTCGTCAAGCGCGGGGGTAATCAGCGGCACTGCGGTTACCGGCCGCATCGTTGAGCTCAGCGCCAGATTCTCCTTCTGAGGATCGGGCGAGGACAGCGCTTCTCGAAACTCGAAAGGACGGCGGTTCGCCGCCGTCCTTTTCTTCTTACCAACCGGGAATTACGGATGTCGCGAGTATCATTGGTAACGATGAGCATAAAGGAAGCCATCCGCTTACTCGGGACGATCGTCTTCTTTTTCGGTTCACTCCAGGGTGTCTCTCAATCCGCGGCTAGCAGCTCACAGGAAGTCGCGTCGCACGCTCGTCAAGCTAAGGAATTCCTGAAAGAACAGCGGCCCGATCTCGCCATACCCGAGTTTCGTGCCATCGTCGCGCTTGATCCCAATAATGTCGATGCTCGCGGCAACCTCGGTGTGCTGCTATTTTTCCAAGGCGCCTACGCCGATGCCATTCCGCAGCTGAAGGCCGCGCTCAAGCTGCAGCCAACCCTATGGAAAATTCAGGCCGTACTGGGTATGGCGGAGAGAAGGGCTGGCGACAGTAAGAGTGCTCTGAGTGATCTGGAGAAAGCCTTCCCCATGCTGCAGGAACAGAAAATTCAGATTGAAGCTGGCATGGAGTTGATTGAAATCCACACGGCTGCTGGCGATCTGGACAAAGCCGCCGCGACGGTAAGTGCTCTTCGCACGCGGTATCCGACCGACATAGAAGTGCTCTACGGTTCCTACAGGATCTATTCAGACCTTGCGAGCGAATCCATGCTCAGTTTGTCCCTGGTAGCCCCGGAATCTGCCCGCATGCATCAGCTCATGGCGCATGAACTGGAGAGGCACGGGGACAACGAGGCAGCGATCAAGAACTACCGCGAAGCGCTCAAGCTTAACCCCACGCTCCCTGGGCTCCATTTTGAATTAGCCGAGTTGCTGAATGGCTCGTCAGGCAATACCCAACAGCAGGAAGCGGAGGCTGAATACAAGGCAGCCCTTTCCGTAAACCCATTCGACGAAAGGGCCGAATTCAGGCTGGGAGAGATTTCTTCCCAGCGAGGGGACACGCAAGAGGCCTATGCACATTATTCCCGGGCAGTGCAATTGCAGCCGAGCGACGCCGAAGCCAATACCGGTCTTGCGAAAGTCCTGATGCTCCTGAATCAACCTGACAAAGCGGAACCTCTGCTCCAACGGGCCGTTCAGTTGGACCCCACCAGTGCGGCGGCTCACTTCCGGCTAGCTACTTTGTATCGTCAGGCAGGACGCACCGCGGATGCAAAACGCGAACTGGAGGAATACCAGAAGTACAAGAAGATGAAAGAGAATCTTCGGGATATTTACCACAATATGCGGGTCACGCCAGAAAAACAGGAAGGTGCGGAGGCCGACGCGCGCCAATAGCGATGACCGCCCGCCTACGATCTACGGCAGCGGACAAAGCAGAACGTCTGAGCCGTTGAAGTTACCGGATTGCGGAACGGCTATGTGCGACAGGAAGAAGTTGAGAACATTCATTCATTTAGTCTTGATGGTGTTTGTTCTGGGCCTTGCTTCGTCGCTTTCGCAACTTTCCCAACGTCCTTCAGGAGGGCTTGAATCGCATGGTATCAAAGCAGGACTGCGATATCTGCCGTTGATTCCTGTCAGCGCGCAAGCAACGCCACAGGCTTCCCCATTACCACAGTTAGTAGATATTACCGCTTCAACTGGCATCAAGTTTGAACATCTTTCCAGTCCCGAACAAAAGTACATTGTGGAGTCGATGAGTGGCGGCGTCGCTCTGATTGATTATGATCGTGACGGGTGGCCAGATATCTATTTCACCAACGCCCAAAGCGTAGACATGGCGATTGCTGGCAAGAAGGCTCGGAGCGCCCTATACCACAATAATCATGACGGTACGTTCACTGACGTCACAGACAAAGCAGGGGTCGGTTATCCCTGTTGGGCCATGGGTGCCGTAGTCGGCGACTATAACAACGACGGCTGGCCAGATTTGTTGGTCACTTGTTTCGGGGGAGTGGTCCTCTATCGCAATAACCATGATGGAACTTTCACGGACGTCACCAAACAATCCGGCTTGAGCAGTGACTCAGGCTGGGCCACCGGAGCGGCTTTTGGCGACTATGACAACGACGGCTGGGCAGACTTATTTGTATCGCACTATGTGGCCCTTAGTCTGAGCAGTCTTCCCACCTTCGGCTCCATGAAAACCTGCAAGTACCACGGCATCGACGTACAGTGCGGACCGAAGGGTCTCAAGGGCTCTCCAGATAACCTTTACCATAACAATGGGGACGGCACATTTACCGATGTATCCCGAAAGACTCGGGTTGATGACCAGCAGAGTCGCTTTGGACTCACAGCATTGTGGTCAGACTTTAACAATGACGGACGTCTGGATCTTTTTGTCGCCAATGATGGACAGCCCAACTATCTTTACCGCAATGACGGCGACGGGCACTTTACGGACGTGGCCGATTCGGCAGGCGTTGCGGTTAACCAAGATGGGGCCGAGCAAGCCAACATGGGGCTAGCTCTTGGCGATTATTTGCACAGCGGACTCTTCTCTCTCGCAGTTACGCATTTCAATGATGAATACACCGCACTATTTCGGAATGACGGGAAGATGAATTTTTCCGATGTTTCTTATGCTTCAGGCATTGCCCCAGCAACTACGCCCTACGTCGGCTGGGGCGATGCTTTCATTGACTTCGATAACGACGGCTGGATCGACTTGTTCTTGGTGAACGGTCATGTATACCCTCAGGTGGACAGCCTTGACATCACGGCCAAGTATCATGAGCCTGGACTGCTGTTCCTGAACCACCACGACGGTACATTTAAGAACATCAGCAATCTGGTCGGCCCGGCTATTCAGATTCCGCGGGTCAGCCGCGGAGTGGCTGTTGGTGATTTATTCAATGATGGCCGTCTTGACATTGTTATAGAAAACTTACAGGGTGAACCCACGATTCTCCAACCGCAAGGTGGGACCACAAATCACTGGGTCGGCTTTGCATTGGAGGGAACTAAGTGCAACCGGCTCGCGCTCAATGCGAGGGTGAAAGTTACCGCCGGGAATATAGTGCAGACGGGTGAGGTGCTGAGTGGCGGAAGTTATCTTTCTCAGAATGACCTCCGCCTTCACTTCGGTCTCGGCAGCAGAGATCGCGTCGATAGAGTTGAGATTCTTTGGCCGGACGGGAAAATGGAAGTCCGGTCTAATCTGGCTGCGGATCGCTCGTACACGATCAAAGAGGCTGAATAAGGCCCTAGCTTACGTGTCCTACGTAATCGGGCGCATTTACCTGAACATGGAATCCATCCGGATCATAGAACTTGAAGGATTCTTTCGAATTACTGTCGAATTTTAAGCCACGCTCCGTTAGCTTTGCCCGAACCTCATCAGCGTTGAAGTTCGCCATTCCGAAGTCGTAGTGACTGACCGCAGCGGTCTTGCTTTCGTCCTGCTCAATGCCAAAAAAGGAGGACTCTCCGACTCCCAGGATATGGATCGTCGCCGACTGCTGCTTAAGAGGCATCCCAAAGAACTCCTGGTAAAACTGGGACGTGCGGTGGAGGTCAGGGACCCGCACGGTGACATGGTTTATGCCAACCGCCCGGAAACCCGTCGGTGCAGGGGTTGCAAGCGCGGCCGGCGCCAGGGATGTACTGGCGGCCAACGCAGCAAGGGAAACAGCAAATTGACGGCGACTTAACCTGCCACGTTCCAAATCGCTCAACATTCTTTCGATAGTTTCGATCATACGGTCCTCTCTATGTAAACATCGCTCGAATGCTTCCTGACCCAATGCGTGCGCTGCGACTTCAAGACTGTGCCATCAGCCGCAACCCTTCTCCCTCCGGGTCGTTGCGTACTTCGCAGTGCGTATCGAAATACATGGTTGCCCGTTGTTCAGCAGTATATGTGGGCCAATGCGGCAGGCCATCGTGATTGGGATTTCCCCTGCGCGCAAAAGCCGTCCAGGCGGTGCTGATCTGTTTTGATAAAGTGAATGCCTGCGGAGTGCCTCCACTGTAATGGTCGCAGATTTCGGCATTGTCGAATGTGAACGCAATTTCACAAGCGTGGAACGGACCGGGGCGGTTATCTAATACTGGAGTCCGCCAGGAATAGACAAATGAATAGGCTGGCGCAGCGCCCAACGCAGCTTTCCTGATAGCCTGCTCGAAGGCAGGACGGCGAACACGAGCGGCAGCAATGATGGCATACAGGCCAAACGGAGTCGCTTTAGGGTAATCGCGCCGGTAGGCGTCGATGATCGCCTTGCTGCGATCGCCAAATTCTGCGCTAACCAACCGGTTAAGTTCCTCTACTCCCATTGCATTGGCATCGGGACGATCAAGCCCGCTTACAAACTCGTGGAGATTTGTGCCTGTGAGCAATGGAACGTTCGCGGATATTTCTGGAGCCCCCGGATCGAATGGATGGCGAGGAAGAATACGGGTGTCCACGGTTGGCCCCCAATCACGTTCTCCATATACTTCGCGAAGCGAAGATTTATGCGGCGGCATTTTCTTCATCGCCTCTGTAGCCGCTCCCGAAAGACGATCCACCGGAATTTCCTGAAGTTGCTCTACCTGGGATTTGGATAAACCCAGCTCCTCCATAACGAAGTCAGCCAGTCGCATAGAATAATCAGGGGAGAGGGACTTCAGAAACGGGCCGCTCTGGACGATTGCCCGATGAAACAAGCCTTTGGCCGCGGGCATGGCCATCAGAGCTAAAACCTTTCCACCGCCGCCAGATTGGCCAAAAATTGTTACGCAGTCCGGATCGCCGCCGAAGGTTTTAATGTTGTCGCGAACCCATTCTAAGACGGCCACCAGGTCGAGCATTCCCACATTCGCGGCACTGGCATATCTTTCTCCTCCCAAGTGCTCAAGATTGAGATAGCCATAGACGTTTAGCCGATGATTGTGGGTCACGACAACAGCGTCGTGATTGCGAGCTAGACTCTCGCCATCATAAGAAAGAAGATCATGCCCACTGCCTCCGGCAAATCCTCCGCCGTGCATGTACACCATCACCGGGCGTTTATGGGAGGCATTGATCTCCGGTGTCCAGAGATTGAGCCGGAGGCAGTCCTCGCCCGGAACCGTGGCGAATGCACCGCGATGCAGCACGAATGCATCTTCGTCGGAGTTCGCCAGGTTTTTCCCGTCAGTGTTGAAGTGAGCAGAGTCCTGGCTCGGACAAACACGTCCGAATTGCAGCGCATTGCGAATTCCAGGCCATGGTTCTGGCTTGGCGGGCGGCATGAAACGGTTTGCGCCGGCAGTCGACGCCCCATAGGGTACGCCCTTGAAAATGTAAATGCTGTTCCGCTTGAATCCGCGAATCTTTCCCGCAGTAGTTTCTGCGACAGTTGCAGCGTCGGAAGCAATCACCACACCCCGTCCGCAACCACCTGCTGCTAATTCCGTATTCGATGACGCTGCCGCTCCAGGTTGCGCCATCGAGCTTTTGGGTAAGATGACCGAACCGGCTATTCCTGCTCCCAAGGTGGCCAAGCCACCAACAAAGGAGCGTCTTCCTTCGGAGAAAGGTGCTAACCGGTTACCGGAATTTTTCTGCACGGGAGGATTTTTCATCAAAATCTCCTAGGGCTACCCTGCGTCAACAAGACCGCGAAATCCGGCTACATTACCAAGCTGTGAACTTGATACAGTTGCACTCGTACAATCACCAAACCAGGTAGATCTCTTTGCTATCGTGGCGACGGCAACTATGGAGGCAGAAAGCTGTAAGGATTCGCGGCGAGTTGTTGGAACAGAACCACCGTCCCGCATTACAGAAAGATGAAAGGCCTTGAGCGATTGAGAATTGTCCACCTTCTAATCGTGTCGAGCGGTTTGGAAATCCGTAGAAATGGCCGCGTCTGCCTCAATACCAGCAGCTCTAGAATGCTCGCCTTCCCCCGCATTTCCTGCTAACATTGTGCGTAAGACAATCGATTGTTTCATCGCGATGCCGCAGGAGACAGTAGTCTTTTCCCGGGCGGGTGTCAAGTCAAAAGTTCCCGATGTTTAGATTAGACAAGCACTCGTCTAGAGTGAGAATCTGGGATAGATGCCGAGGCGAGTTAGAAGTCAAATTGCAGTTTCTTGATTGGTTTTATGCCCCGGAGATCGAATAGCGTGGATTCGGGGTAATGAATTTGTATGCCGCACTATTTCGCAGCACTGACAGTGATTCTGTTAATCGGAATGGTGTTGACGCGTGTCTTGCTGATGAACCGGCAAGGAATAAAGGCAATGAAATTCGGGAACATCGACAGAAAAGACTTCCTGATTCCACCTTTTGCCTTGTTTTATTTCTATATCATTTTTGCGGAATCGTTCCCTCTACCCGCTGTAAGCAGCCAAGAATTCTTCCGGTCGGATTTCTCCCCTTGGATCGGAGTGGCGTTTTGCGCCGGTGGTCTCGGATTATTATTCTTGAGCCTCATTTCGTTCGGACGGAGTTTCCGTGTCGGTATTGATACCGACCGGCCTGACCGGCTTGTAACGTCTGGCATATTCGCTGTGAGCCGCAATCCGATTTATGTCGGTTTCGCTGCCGTGCTACTTGGCCAATTCCTGATATTCCCGAACTGGATATTATTGGTTTACATCGGTGCAGCCACATGGCTGTTCCACCGCCAAATATTGCGCGAAGAAGAATATCTGAAGAAACACTACGGCGCGGAATATGCAAACTACTGCAGACAGGTACCTCGCTATTTGTGAGCGTCACGAACCTGAATTGTGTCCTGGCCTGGATAGATGCCGAGGCGAGAGAGACGGACCCCAACCTTTCTTGGAGGGTCGAATCCGGCGACGGTTTCGATTGGTTCGGTTCATCGCGCATCATCGCCTCAGGAAGTATTCGGTACGAATAGTTGTTTCGCATTCTTGATCGCACTCCCATGAAGACCCTCGACGAAAGTAACAATACTCCGAATCGCGGCCGCCGCGATTTCCTTAAGGTCGGTGGTGTGTCCGTTGCTGCAAATCTGGCGTACACTGCGCTGCCACCTGGTGTCAACGCGGAATCCACCGATAAGACTTCCATTTCGTCCGCTCAAGCTGTGCAGCAAATGATGCCCACGCGAAACTTGGGCAAGACTGGGTTTCGGGTTGGAATTTTCGGACTTGGCGGACAGGGGGCGCTGGAAAAAGTCAACAACGAAGCAGTCGCCATACCCGTCATCGAGAAGGCCCTCGAATTAGGAGTGAACTATTTTGACACCTCAGCGATCTATGGCGGGCCAGAACGCTGGAGCGAACAATATCTCGGCCAAGGTTTGAAGGGCCGCCGCGATCAGGTTTTCATCGCCAGTAAGACAAAGGAGCGTACTCGCGATGCCGCGCTCAAGAACCTGGAAGTATCGCTCAAAATGCTGAATACTGATCATCTCGACAGCTGGCAACTGCACGATGTGGGCATCCTCGACGACGTAAATCAGATTTTCGGCAAAGGCGGCGCCATCGAGGCACTCATCCAGGCTCGCGACCAGAGGATGGTGCGGCACCTTGGCGTAACCGGGCGCTTTCGGCCAGATGCGCTCATGGAAAGCATCCGGCGATTCCCATTTGACACAATTCTTATGGGTCTTAACGCGGCCGATAAGTATTATTACAGCTTTGCCAAGGATCTTCTCCCCCTTGCCGTCGAGAAGCAAATGGGCATTATCGGCATGAAAGTGATGGCTCGCGGACGGATTCTTTCCAGTTGGACGCCGCCTCCCGTCGCGGTACAAGAAAAATCATGGGAAGGCACCGGCGCCATCGCTACTACGTCCGGCACACTGACCAAACATGAAACGATGTTCTACACGCTTTCCCTACCTATCAGCACTGCAATTATAGGCTGCGATTCCGTGGAGCAGGTGGAAGAGTGTATTCAGCTTGCCCGCGAGTTCACGCCGCTGAACGAACAACAGATGGCGGAGCTGTCGGCAAAGACGGAGCCGATAGCAAGACAGGCACTTTTTTTCCGCTTGATGAAACGCTGACCGGCCACCGCGCGGCTTAGGCGAACATCGACGGTGGTTCCGTGATGCTCAGCCAATCACGCAAAGGTGTGGAAAATCCACGTCGCAAAGGCAGCATCTCCGCGAACCGGAGCCGTTCCGTGTCTTGTGGAAGCACTATCGGTATCAGGATATTCGGCAAAAGTCTCTTCACGGACTCGCTCGAAACGAAGGGCTTCTCAAGGGTGATCCGCCGCGCCTCGTGCGGAACCTTTGCGCGAGCGGACGCCTGATTCGTCGCGGCGTAGCGTTTACGATCGTCGGCTAACAACGTGGTCGCTCCATCTTCACTAAGACCGCGGTGTGGGATTGAGTGGGGACAAGTCGATGCCGTCCATCGCATAGCGCGCAAACAGGAAGTCATGGATCGAGACGACGCGATCGCCATCGAAATCCAGGGCAACAAAATAAGCAGGCATCTCGAGTGAGATCTCGCGATCGTATACGAGCATCGCCGCCCGGCCATCGACAACGCCCGCCGCGAAAGCCCATTGTTCGCAGGCTGCATAGCGAGCGTAGTATTCCCCAACCTCGCTTTTTCCTTGCTTGCGTAGTTTTGCGACGAGGTCGAGTTTGACATCGTCGGCCAGCATCGCGCGGACCGCGTCGAAGTCTCCGGCCTTGAACCCCTCGACATACTTGATCAGCCGGGCGCGCATTACATCCGACAGCATCGGCAGCGAGACGTCGGCGGGTTCACTGGCAAACTCGCGCAAACGAACACGCCCCCGCTGGAGCGCGGATTTCGCGGCGGCCTCGCTCGCACCAGTAATCGACGCAACCTCCTCGAGCGAGTGGCCAAGCACGTCCTTTAGGATGACCGTGCTTCGCTGGAGGGCCGGAAGCCGCATGAAAGTGCGCAGACTTATCGTGGCGATCTCTTGGTCCTGATCGGGGGAATCCGGAGCGGCAATCATGTCAAGGACCTCGTTATTCTGCATCATCGGGCCGCGCGCGCGGTGGCGCAGGAAATCGAGCGCGGTGTTGTGGGCGATACGAAACAGCCAGCCTTCAGGGTTGTCGATGATACCGACATTCGGCAACGCGGCAAGGGCCTTGATCAGCGCGTCCTGGACAATGTCCTCGCCATCGACGGCGGAGCCGGTCATGCCTGCGCAGTATCGATGGAGCTTTGGACGAAGCTCACCCACCAACTGTTCGAACTGATCGCGCACATCATCAGTCATTGGATGTCGCGTCCTCAGGATGGCGCCCTATGTGAATCATACGTCGAGCGGCAGGATGTCCGTATCGCTGCGAAAGCCGTAGGCGACGCCGCGTGTATAACGTGGATCACCGAGTAGCTCGGCGACCCGTTCTCCAACCTCCGACGGGCGCAGGACCGAGCCATAACGTTGCATGACATGCTCCTCGATGCTGACACCCTCGATCGCCGCGTAGGCGGCCGCAACCTGATGACCGAGCGTGGTGCCGGGAATCAGCTGACATGGCACGAGCACCTGGAAGTGAAGCCCGAGTTCGCGCTCGCGCGATACCGTGTTTGCACTGTGGGCCATGAACCACAGCATCCGTTTGGCGCCTATATAACCTCCCGAGAGCCTCAGACTTTCGGGGGCGATGAATGGCACCGCAAGCACCATTGATGCACCGCTCGACATGATCAGAACGCGGCCACCTGGCTTCATGGGAGTGTTGAGTGCGGCCTGAATGCCGATGAGCCCAGCCTTCACGTCGGTGTTCCAGGCGGTCGAAAACTCGTCCCAGCTCTGCTGGTCGATCGGCTTCATCGGCAGCCGCGCGCCGGCGTTAAGGATTAGCACGTCGGGCACCTCTTCGCGGACGACGCGGTTCATGAGCGCGACGTCGGTTGCGTCGCCGGCTATCACCGCAGCACCGGCCTGCTCGGCCGCAACGAGCTTCGCGCGATCGCGGCCAATTGTGGTCACGTTCGCGCCGCAGGCAGCGAGCGTCTCGACCATCGCGAGCCCCAGCCCCTGGCTGCCGCCGGTGATGACTACACGCTTTCCGTTCAGGTTCTGCATGTTCATTCTCCTTTATCCTGGCATCAGGCGTGGCGGGTGTAGACGACGTTGCCGGCGATGAAGCTAGTCGAAATCCAGCCATCGAGCTTGCTGACGGTGTTTTCAGTATTGCCACGCAGGAGCTCGATGAGCTTTGGCTGATTCTCAGGCTCAATGGCCAAGATGTTGATAAGCGTGGTGACCTCTTTTGTCACCGCTATTGTCGTGTTCATGATGTTCTCCTCCCAAAAGCGTTGCTCTCTGTGCTTACACCATGAAGACGATTCCGGTGATCAAAACGGATCGGTCGGGCAAAAAAAGATGCAGAGCAAGCGGGGGGAGGCACATGCAATGGTGTTCAACTTATAGCCAGCGTGCATTGGCCTGACATTACATCGTCTTGAGAACTTCCGAACCCACGTCACGGATCACTTCCAGCAAGAATTGGTAAGATATCGCATAATTTCAATGTTGCTTCGAATCGCCGCGCGCAGTCTTGCGGCACATAGGCCTTGAACATCATCGCGCCCAGGAGCCTCTCGAAAACTGCGGGCTATAGTCCTTGAAGTCTCATATCTCTTCCGATAGCAGCGGAATCGCCCCAACGAGTGCGGCATTGTTGGCCAATTCAGCCGCACGGATTCGCACCTTTCCCCATGGGGTCCAGGCATATTTGTGCACATGAGCTTCGACATACGGAATGATGATGTTTGCACTTTCCATTACACCGCCGCCAATGACGATGATTTCTGGATCGTAGGCGTGCACTAGCGCGACGGCATCCGCAGCCCAAATGTTGAGGCAGCGATCACGAATCGCCAGCGCAGTTTTGTCCCCACGCTGTGCTTCCTCGAATAGCTGCTTGAAACCCACATGCGAATACCTGGAGAGGCTGCTTTCCGACGCTCCGGGGAAATCTTTCACGATTCCGGGAAGCGACCATCCGGACGCTTCGGCTTCCGCGCACCCGATGCCTCCGCAGGTACACGGACGGCCGTTGAAGAGAACGGGAATGTGTCCGCCCAAACAGCCGGCCTGAGCGTGTTTACCCCTTAGCAACCGGCCTTCGATCATCGCGACCCCGCCGATGCCGGTGCCCAATGTCATCATGACCACATCGCCAAATCCGCGGGCGGCCCCTGCATAGGACTCACCCAGCAGAGCCATCCGCGCGTCGTTCTCGATCCGCAACGGGAGGCCGAGCGCCTCGCGGGCCCAGGCGGGGAAATCAACTTCGGGGGCGTCGTCGTACTTCTTGTTCGTCGATACGACCCGCCCTATGCGCGAATCGACCAGGCCCGGGAATCCAATGGCGATGCCCTGGAAGTTGTCCAGGGAGAGAAACCGATCTCTGATTAACTTGCGAAAAACTTCCGCGACTCGCGTGAGCACTGCACGAATATTTATGGCACTCGCAATATCGATGCTTTCATACGCCAGAATGTTTTCGTTCTCAACCAACCCACAGTTGGCGTGCGTGCCCCCGATATCGACAGCAAGTGCTTTCACGAAGAAACTCCTGGTTAAGTTACGTTAGCGTGTGAGCGCGGCTCCTCGATCCGAGATCGAGTACTTCTTTCCCTGGTAGCGAAGGTTTACGAGACGTGCATTGGCGTCGAAGTCCCTGAGCCGCGGCTGGGACTTTACACCATCAAACAATGTTAGATTCGCACCGAAGATAGTATCGATCACGAGATCTGTAAATCCGCCGCCGGCAATGCAGCACCAGTCATTTATATACGGGGCATCGTTCGGACATTTGTAGGCGGCTCCATCTTCAAGTGGGAATACAGTTTCCACAAAGTGGGCTTGCCCGATCGGTCCTTGATTGCCGGCTTTGGCTAGATTCTTCACCCACGCCGAAACTCTTGGCGAGGGATCGATCTTGTACAGACCTTTCGCGGTTGCGGGTGGCCACGCCGAATATGCGCCCAGCCAACTGTGGTCCGGACGGATATTCCAGGTCGCGTCGACGTCGTTCGGCGAGAGTGCGCGCATCCAGTAGTCGCTGTGCAGCTCATCCCAGAAGAAGCTCCGCATCTCTTCTTTTTGGGTGTTGCTCAGATCCGAGCTCATGTTGTCGAGCACGGAGAGAAAATCATAGCAGTGGCGTACTTCAACCAATGAGCCATCCAGCTGGCCGCACTTCCACCAGCCTTTTCCTGCCGCGTAGAGCTTCTTGTTGATGCGGTCGGCCATTTCTGTGGCTTCGGCGCGCAGTTGAGACGCACGCGAGGAGTCACCACGCCGGTCGAGCAGATCGGCCACGAATCGCATGGACGATACATTGCCTGCGTTCATCCCCGCTGTTTCATGCAGGTAGGTGCTTACTACTTCAAGGAGGTTCTCGATCTTTCCGTAATCACCCAAGCCATGTCCTTGCTTGTCGAGTTGCTTCCAGTACGTCGCATGTGCTATCAGATGATCGAGCGCACTGACCTCGCCCACGCGTTTGTCGAGCCAGCTGAAGTCGCCCGTCACTCGCAGGTAGTTCTCGGCGCAGCGGACGATCGCCATGTCGTTGACGCCGTACCACGGTCCGACAGCTTCAGCGCTGATGTAGTCGGTGGCGAGATGCTGGTGCATGTCTTGGATGAACCAGTTTTCGACGAGACGGCGCAGAGCCTCCGGGTCGAGTAGAGCGAGGCTCAAGGATGTCAGAGATGTGTCCCAAGGAAAACTGAGGGTGGGAAGAACGTGGCCTCCCAGGGTGATGTAGGTCGTGCCGTATTTCGATTCCGGAGAGGCACGTCTGGCAAAGATCAGATTCTTGAAGCCCGCGTGATAAAGCTGCCAAAGAGATTCATCACTGGTTTCGAGTTGAGGGAGATATCCGGAAAATTCGGAATTGCCCTGTGTGAAAGCAGAGCGCAATAAACTGTTGAAGTCAGCTTCATTCTGGTGCAGAGCTTGTGCAAAGCCGGATTGGAGTTCGTCATACATGGCCAGTGCCGCTTCAGCGCTTGCATCGACTGCATTCACATAATGAAATTCCTTGGTCTCTCCTGGTCCTAGCTTCACGTCTATCACTATCATCCGCCCGGATTCGACTCGGGTTGGTGCCGGAGAAATACCCTGAACGGAAACAGCCGGACTATGCTGCGCCTGAAAGACCAATGCTCCGCGACCTGCATCCCAGTGGATTGCGTTGTCCGCCTCGCCAGGCGAATTTACAAACCACGCAGTCGTCTTCTTGGCTACTGCCGCGCGCATATCGAAACCGAGCGTAACGGTTCGCGATGCATGATTCAGGTTCGTGACCCGGACCGACTGCGCAGCCGCGCGGCGCTTGGAAGGCATGAAGGTTTCTGCCGTGAATTTCAGCCCTTCGACTTGAGATTCCCGAACGAATCTGTGCGGAAACCATTGATAGGCAATCGTGTCTCCTCCGGGAGCATAGGACAGGAGCAGCCGCCCATTCAGGAAAAGTTCGCAGGTGAGCAAGAAGCCTGGGCTCCACGCCATGTCGGGTATTCCGCAGCAGGCAAACGGCGGCAACGACAACGCCGTGATCCCGGAGACCGATTTCGCCGCCTGCACATAGCCATATTCGTTTTGCGTAGTTGGTGAATTGTAGAGATCTCGCCAGGTGTGAACGAGGCGCGAGCCGGCGAGATCGTGTACATCGGGAATGGAAGGCAAGGATTTGTGCGGTGATAGACCCGCGAGAGAGCGGGGAATTGCTGGCACAGCACTGGCTGCGATTCCTGCCTTGAGAAACGACCGCCGACTCCAATTCGATGAAAAAGGTGAGGGATTCATTGCGCGATCCTCGTTCAATGAAGGCAAAGGATACACCGAATGAACCGCTATCGCCAGGGTCTAGTTGCGAATGTGCCAGTAAACGAAATGTTTTGTGAACGAATTATGCATAAAACGCCATGTTCGAAATACTACTTATGTTCCTGCGTTGCACCAGCCTCGAAGTGCCGCGCAACGGCTTGCAGCAAGGGGTTGACCGCTGAATCCCAGTATTCCCAAGTGTGCCCGCCGGCGGTCTCGTGGTACTCATAAGGCACTTTTTGAGAAGAGAGCTGCGCGGCGAGGGCGCGATTCGTGGCAAGAAAAAAATCCTCGGTGCCGCACGCGACATAGAAATATGGATAATCGTGTGCCGTCTTCAGCAGCAGGAATACATCATTCTGTGGGCGAACGCGATTTGTCGCATTGCCGAAAACCTCCAGCAGTTTGGCGCGGAACTCGGGTCTGAGGTCATCCAGATTTTGTACAGCATTGAAAGCACCGCTCAGGCTGCCGGCGAATGCGAAAAGGTCTGAATATTTGAGCGCCAGTTTTACGGCACCGTAGCCACCCATCGACAGGCCGGCGATCGCACGGGCGCGTCTTTCCGGGATCGTTCGATACTTTGCATCGATCTCAGAAATGAGGTCTTTGGCGACGTAGTCTTCAAACTTGTCACGAGGCACCGTGGCGGAGTTCGTATACCAGGAGTCATCCGCGTCCGGCATGACGATGAGGAATGACACCGCCTTAGCGTAGTTTTCGACGCCTGTTCGTGTGTCCCAGTTCTTGTAGTCCCCATAAAGTCCATGCAGCAGGTACAGGACGGGGAATCTGCGACTGCTGCCGTAATCGTGAGGCAGCAGCACCAAGTAGTGCATGTCGCGATTGAGCGATGCGCTATGGAAGATCGCCTCTTCCGCCTGCGATTCCTTTCTGTTTTCAGAGGCCGGAACTGATGCGGCGTTCTGGGCGAGACTACACTGCAGAGTTGACAGCAAAATAAAGCAGCAGGCGAGAGCGTTTCTGCGCATCAGTGCGTACTGTCCTCATCAATCAGGTTGGGGCTCTTGAGGAATCAGGGATGAGCCTTTCACTTGGGCAGATCGAGGGTCACAACCCTCGGGCGATAAATATCCATGTTCGCCATTACCTTGGCCACAACCATCGTGTTGCAGGCGTAGGTAAAGGCGAGTTTTTCACTAGTAAATTCGATGTGTTCTTTCACCGCGTAACAAAACGTGTCTTTGTCATATCCAGGAGTAGATGTCTTCATTTCTGGAAATTCGTAGATCGTTTGGGGAGCAGACCAAGGCCCTAACGGTGAGTCTGCCAAACGGGCAACGGCCCTAGGAGACGGAAACTCGGGCCCGATCGAGAGCGCGATCCATTTGTGGATGGAGGGATGATAGCGCACCGACATCTCGCTAATCGGTTGGTCGATGAGATGAATCGCATCGCCGTGCGGTAGCCCAGGAACCCACTGGCCATCTTTTCTGAGATATTCCCAGGCGATCGAAGGCCCTGCAATCTTGTTCGGTGGAATCCGCAGAGCGGTCATATAACCACGCCCCTCGGCCTCGCTCACTTGTGTGTACCAAATGAGATAGTTGCCATCGCGGACGATCGACAGGCCGGTCCAGAGATGGGTATCCGTCAGATCCTGAATGGCGATATGCCATTTGTCTGGCGAGTCATCCGCGTTGGTAATCGTTGCGAGTTTCGTGCCGGCGATTTCGAATCCAAAAGCATCATCCGGCTTCGCGCCGGGTTTATTGCGTACCGTCAGCAGAGCAACATACAGAGTCTTGCCCTCTAAGAATCCATCGAGAGGCCAGTACCATAGATCATCGGTCCCAGTGTCGAAGAACGAACGGGGCTTGGGATCGTTGGGCCGAGTCCAGAAATAGCTCATTGTGCAACTTGCGTTCGGCGTGCAGACTGAAATTCCGACGCTGTTGCGAGCCATCGTCTTCGATTGACTGCGAAGTTTGGTGGCTTCGTCGCCGACAAACGTGTCACCGAAGAGCCACACGCTTTTGTCTGGCGACAAAGAAACCGAGTATGCGTCATCGGCGCCAAGCCACCCATGGCTGTAGTTGAACTCTGGTAGTAATTTCTGTGTGTCGCCTGAGTTTGCGGCGGGTGAAACTTGCCCAAAAAGCGATCCGAGCAACAAGAGTGGCGTAACGAGTATTACTTTCATTATCCTAATGGCCCCAGAGTTATTGTGAAAGGTGAGGCCAACGACCTGTGGCCTCCGACTTCAAACACGTATGACTTCAATTTCCGCCTCTTCAAAAGGTGCGACCATCTCATCCGCGGCACCAGAATCGGTAACGAGAACGTCGAGTTCATCAGTCGAACAGATACGCCAACCCGCCATGATTCCAAACTTGCTGTGATCGACGACCCCTACCTTCTTGCGCGCATGCTTCACCATCGTGGCGTTCAGCTGAGCTTCTTCCGGATCGTAGCAACTGACCCCGGCCTTCGCGTCGATCCCGTCGGCACCAACGAACAGGACATGAATCATCACACGAGCGAGGCTCTGTGCCGCGGTCGGGCCGACCAGCGAAAACCAGTCGCCGTGAAGGCGGCCACCGGTAACGTAGACGTCCAGATCCTTGCGCTTGGAAAGTTCCATGGCCACATTGACCGTGCTCGTGACCACGGTGATGTCGTGGTTTAGAGGCAGCCCGCGAATCACTTCTGTGGTCGTGGTTCCGGGAGTCAGTGCGATGATGTCTCCTTTTTGAATGAGCGCCGCCGCGGCTCTCCCAATTCTCCGCTTTTCTTCCGCGAACTTTTCCACCTGCGCCTGAAAGGAACGATCGTTGCGAAAAGGCTCGTAGAAAAACGGCTCGATAGAGACCGCGCCTCCGTGCGTTCTGCGCAACAATCCTCGCGTTTCAAGCGTGTCGAGATCACGTCGCACCGTAACGTGAGAAACCTGGAGCTCCTTACTGAGTTCTTCCACTGAAACGGAGCCGGATTTCTGCAGAGCGGTAAGGACTGCCGAGAGCCTCGCCTGCTGCCGGTCAGTGCCGTCTGCAGTGCTGTTTTCAGTATTGCCGTTATCGTGTATAGACCGTCTGTAATTTCGGCTTTGATTGATCACGAAATCCGTCTCCCGAATTAACCATCTTTCGTCTGAAGATCTGCATGAGCTTCGGGATACGATCGTAATCCCTTTATATGTCGCATCCAAAACGAATTCCAAGTTCAGTCGGAGATGTTGACGGCAGGCTCGATGCCTTATTCCACGTCGTTCTTCCTCAGATACCAAGACGGAAGTTGCCTTTCGAATCAGCTGTCCCAACATCTATCTTGACACAAAGTGGCAATAAGGATACTTTTCACTTACGATTATGGCTTAAACGAAACTTAAAACGAAAGGTGAAAATGTGGCAATGAGGACAATCTGGGAACATTGGCGGCCGCTCTCAAATGAATTCGCACTTGAGAGACACCAACTGCGAGCCGTATTCGCTCAGGCGAATGTCCGTGAAATGTATTCAGAATTGCCGTTTGAGTCTGCCAAGTGACGCTACGAAACTCGAATTACGACAAGTACCCCAGCGTCCATGTGGATACCTCCTCTTCGGAAACCTGGGTCGATTGGCGCGCGATTGCCGATCGATTGAAACCGGAGACGGTCAAGAACCCTTGCGTACTTTGCGTCGAGTGCTATCCGGGGGCGTTCGAACGATCCATCCGGCAGGCTTTGGAACAGGGTTTGCGTCCAGTCGAAGTGATCTATACTCCGGAGCTTCTCAAAGCGCCAAAAGAGATCGACCAGATGCTGGAAGGCGTTTTGAGCGACGATCCAGTTTTTGGGCGGATGAACGATATTACATTGCAGGAGTTCTTCGATCAGTCGAAACTGCTTCGGGCGCGTGAGAAAGCTGCCAATTGGCGGGAGAGCCTGTTGCTTGTTGTCGGCGTAGGAGCCTCGCTAGTTAGTCCTACACCGGATTTGCTGGTCTATGCCGACATGGCCCGATGGGAAATTCAAGGGCGCCAGCGCCGCAACGAGATCACAAATCTAGGAAGCGATAATTTCAACGAAAGTCCCAGCCTGAAATATAAACGGGCATTCTTCGTAGATTGGCGCGCTGCGGATCGCCTCAAGAAAGAACTTCTAACCAAAATCGATTTTTTTCTGGACACGAACAGCTCGATGCCAAAAATGGTGACCGGTCGGGCGGTGCGAGAAGGACTGAAGAAGACGTCGCACACTCCCTTCCGCGTGGTTCCTTATTTTGATCCGGGGCCATGGGGCGGGCATTGGATGGAAGAAGTCTGCGACCTGCCTAACGACGCACCGAATCACGCTTGGTGCTTCGATTGTGTTCCTGAGGAGAACAGTCTGATTCTTGGCTTTGGTGGAGTTCAGATTGAACTGCCTGCAATCAATCTCACTTTTTTTCAGCCCCGGGAACTGCTGGGGGATTTTATTTATTCGCAATTTGGCGCCGAGTTTCCCATCCGCTTTGACTTTCTCGACACCATGGGTGGAGGCAATCTCTCTTTACAAGTGCATCCACGGACGGAGTACATTCGTCGCCACTTCGGCATGGCTTACACCCAAGATGAAAGCTATTACCTGCTCGATGCCGGCGAGGATGGCAGCGTATATCTGGGGGTGAAAACGGGAGTCGATAGCGATGCCATGGTGCGAGATTTGCGTGTGGCACAAGACGGTGGCCCTTCGTTTCCCGCTGAGAAGTATGTCAACAAATTTCCCGCCCGCAAGCATGATCACTTTCTGATTCCCGCTGGCACGATTCACTGCTCGGGCAAGAACAGTATGGTGCTTGAGATCAGCGCTACACCATACATCTTCACCTTCAAACTTTGGGATTGGGACCGACTCGGTCTAAATGGCCTTCCTCGGCCGATTCACCTTGACCACGGAATCGCAAACATCGAGTGGGAACGAGATACGGAATGGGTGAAACGAGGACTGATCAACCAGATCGAACCTCTAGGGAATCACGACGGTTGGACTGAAGAACGAACCGGACTGCACGAGCTCGAATTCATCGAGACTCGCCGGCGATGGTTCACAAAGACCAATCCCAATGATACCCAGGGCACCGTGAATGTCTTGAATCTGGTCGAAGGAAGAGAAGTCACGGTGGAAAGCCCGACCGGAGTGTTTGATCCGTTTGTCGCGCATTATGCAGAAACGTTTATCGTCCCTGCTGCAGCCGGCGCGTACACGATTCGTCCCAGCGGAGAATCCGAGGGGAAAAGGTGCGGGACGATCAAAGCGTTCGTGCGGGAAAAGTAGCTCCCGTGGCGCCGAAGTAAAGTTCGTTCGTAGGAGCGCGTATGGATACACCAGCCGTGCGTAGCGAAACAGAAACTGTCGAGGCAAGTGGACAGTCTTTAGGTTACGTGATCCTGTTGTCCACGATCACTGCGATTTCAGGATTCCTATTCGGCTACAACACTGCGGTCATCAATGGAGTGTTGCTCTTTCTGCGGCGCCAGTTTGCACCTTCCGATCTTGATGCTGAGATCGCGGCCAGCGCTGTCCTGGTCGGCGCGCTGCTTGGAGCAGCTGCGGCGAGCGTGATCGGTGATCGATATGGGCGGAAAAAATCCCTGATGTTTTCCGCAATCTTGTTTACGATTTCCCCTATCGCAGCGGCGGCGGCGAACACGGTCGCCTTCTTCTCTGGGGCGCGGCTTCTTGGCGGGCTTGCCATCGGCCTTGCATCGGTTCTTACTCCTGTATACATCGCGGAAATCTCCCCTTCGAAGCATCGTGGCGCTTTAGTGTCGTTGAACCAACTAGGGATCGTGATCGGAATTCTCGCGGCCTATCTCTCGGGCTGGGGGCTGTCGGGATTCGGAGAGAACAGTTGGCGTTGGATGTTGGCGGTTGCCGTGGTGCCGTCTCTGATTTTTTTCGGTGGACTGTTTGCCATTCCTGAAAGCCCGCGCTGGTTAATTAGCCGGGGGCGACAGGCCGAAGCGGTGCGAACGCTAACCCGCCTTGTTGGAGGGAGGGCAGCTGCTGAAGAGATCCGATCCGTACAGACAGCCAGTGCTGACGAGCAAGGTTCGTGGAGTGAGGTGTTTTCGGGAGACATGCGGAAACGGCTTGCGGTGGGAGCTTTGCTGGCGCTGTTCTCGCAGGTGACGGGCGTCAATGCCGTGCTGTACTACGGCTCCGTCATCATTAGCGAGCACTTTCCCGGACAGTCGACTGGAATGGCGCTTGCGTCAAACGTGATCATTGGGACTGTGAACTTGATCGCGACTCTGGTGGCGATGGTCTTTCTCGATCGCTGGGGACGCCGCGTAATTCTGATGACCGCCAGCGGAGGAATGACGCTCGCGCTGTCCTGCCTGGTAATCGGCCTGAACGTTCAAGGCGCGCCGCTCGCTTTGATGTTGGCAAGCATCCTTGCTTACGTTGCATTTTTTGCGTTTGGATTGGGGCCCGGTCCCTGGCTCATCATCTCTGAGATTTTTCCAACGAAAGTGAGAGGTCGGGCAGCTTCCATTGCAACTTCAATCCTCTGGTCGGGGGCCCTGCTGGTGACGTTCACTTTTCTCACTCTAGTCAATGTGCTGAAACTCTGGGGGACGTTTGCCGTCTTTGGAGCACTCTCACTTGTTTGCTTCCTGTACGTGTGGAGAGCAGTTCCTGAAACCAAGGGCCGGACGCTCGAACAGATTCAGGAGTCCTGGGGCAAATAGCGATGCACTTCACCCGCAGAAAATTCCTGGAAGGGTGCGCTCTTTCTGGAGCAGCCGGAGTAGCCGCCTCGAATCTCGCTGCGTTCGGATTTGGGGAACAGGGTGACCCCGCCTTGAGTGCCGCGCCAGCAGTGGATTTTCGCTACGCTCCTCGTTTGTCTCAGGCGACGATCTGCTTCCCGGATGATCCGAAGAAGTCACTTGTGGGCCAGGTCGGGGATCTCAGATATGACTTCGCAAAATCACAAATCGTGGGGGCCGAGGATTTTGCCACGGTCTGCACTTTTTCCTTGGCCGGCATGCAGGACGATCGAGTCGTGCGTCAGTGGTTGGAAGATCCGCATGTCCCCATCGTCCATACTTTGATCGATCGGCCCGCGGCTACTCTGGAGCTGACAGCATTCGCTACCCGGCACGCCAATGAAGGTCGGGCGGACAATGTTCTGCTTACAATCTTGCCGAAGCGGTCGAAAGTAGCTGCAATTCCACGTTTGCATCTCCGGACATGCCGAAAATTGAAACAGATCTCCGGTCCGCCGACTGTTGTGGTGAACGATGCGGAGGCGAACACGCCTTTTCTGCTGGCCGCGAAAATGGGATCGACCTTGGACTTTGCCCAGCTTTGGGAAGAGGACGGTGATACGTTGTATTTGCCCCACGGCGAAGCTGAGCCTAACCAGCCGCTGCGCTACTTTGTCCGTTTTCCTCAGGAAGACCAGCCCGCCGACCTTCTAACAGAAATGATGCAGCAGCCTGACGTCTTACTCGATGAAGTTCGTGAATTCTGGAGACATTGGAAGCCGTTCGGCAGCGTTGCCTGGAGTTATCCGAGAAAGCACGGCGAGTTTCTGGTTGCGTGTGCAAGAAACATTCAACAAGCCCGGGAGATGAAAAACAGCAGACTCGTCTTCGAAGTCGGGCCCACGATGTATCGCAATCTCTGGATTGTGGATGGCAATTTTCTTCTCGAGGCCGCTCGCTATCTCGGATATGACAAAGAAGCCGACGAGGGCTTGCTTTCCGAGTGGGCAAAACAACTGCCTTCGGGGCAGATCGTTGCCGGTGGAGGCGGAGAGCATTGGAAGGATACGGCGATCGCCATTTTTACTTTGGTAAGGCAATGTGAACTGAAGCAAAGCTGGCAACTGTTCAAGGACCTTGAACCGAATGTACGGCGCGCTATCGACTTCCTCGCTCAATTACGTACTCCGGCGCGCGCTGGCGACAGTACGAACGGCCGCTACGGCCTGCTGGCGCCCGGCTTTGCCGACGGCGGAATCGGAGGGGTTCGATCAGAATTCACCAACACAGTTTGGGTCCTTGCCGGATTGAAAGCCGCGATCGAAGCGGCGGATCGTCTAAACATGGATTTCAAAGTTGCCCGTAACTTCTATGAGGAACTCCGCGCATCTTTCCTGAGCGCCGCGAAAGCGGAGATGGTCAGGCATCCCGAAGGATTTGAATATTTACCCATGCTCGCTCACGATGATGCTGCGTGGAACGATCCCGATCCGTGGAATCGTCCTCGTCCGCAAACCGCACAATGGGCGCTCTCCCATGCCATTTTTCCCGGCCTTGTGTTCGACAAAAACGACCCAGTCGTTCGCGGTCATATTGCGTTGATGCAGGCTTGTACCCAGGAAGATGTTCCGGCCGAAACCGGCTGGCTATGGCATGACAGCATTTGGAACTACAACGCTTCGTTTGCGGCTCACGTTTATCTCTGGGCTGGTCTGCAGGATTGGGCGGACCGAACCTTCCGCGGATTTCTCAATCATGCTTCACCTCTCTATTGTTGGCGCGAAGAGCAGCCTTTGCAGCAAGCGCTCATCGGTCAGGACTGGGGCGACATGCCGCACAACTGGGCCAGCGCTGAGTGTGTACGCTACCTGCGCCATATGCTCCTCCTCGAAGACGGCCCATCCATGCGACTGCTCGAAGGAGTCGCTCTCAATCTCGGTCGTGATACGACATTCCGTTTGGAGCAGAGTCCAACCCGGTTTGGAAGGGTGACGCTCGTGCTCGAACCGCTAGACCAGGATAAAGGGTGGAAGTTGGATTTTGCTCTTGATCCCGGCCAAGAGGTGGGGAAGGTCGAGCTTCCTGGGGAGATCGCGCGCTGGAAATTTGATCGTATCGTCGACGCAAAGTTCGAAATAGAAAATCGGAAAGTATCGGTCGATCCTCATTCCCGTCAGTGGACCGCGTTCTGGCGCTGAACAAGAATTTGCGGTTGCGCGCCTAGTAAAGAGGATTCTGTCGTCAATGCTCCTCTAAACAACTCAGTGACAATAAGTTGTGTGTAGTCCTGGCCCCGGCAACCCTGCGTGTATTGTTGTGTTTACTTCTAAAACGTAAGCAATTATGATCGTTTAAACAATAAACACAAGAAAAAATGGTTGACTGCGCTCAAAGAGCAGGGCTAACATGCGTTTGTTCCAAGATGCGAACAAAGAACTGTTCCTTGATGTTCCGAACAGAAAGAGGCGAGAAATGATCAGTTTTCAGTCTCTAGCCGCAATGTTGCGGTGCTTGATTATGGCGGTCAGCCTTGTATTGCTGGGCTCGGCACTGGCTAGCGCCCAATTCGACACAGGTACGATCACCGGCCTCGTAACGGATGCATCGGGCGCCGTTATTCCTCACGCCACAGTCACCATCACGAATGTCGGAACATCATTCCAAAAAACTTTGCAGACTGATGACGGTGGAAATTTCACGGCCTCCGCGCTGCCTTCCGGAAATTACGTTGTTTCAGCGACAGCGAGCAATTTCGCAGAGGCGAAGAGTCAACCTATCGTGCTGAATGTCGGAGCGACGGTTCACGCGAATATGGCACTGACCGTCGAGGCCATCCATGAGGCGGTTGAGATCACCGGCACGACCACAGCTGTGGATACGGGATCGAGTACAGCGGGAACTACGCTGAACTCGACGCAGATTGGCAACCTCCCCATCAATGGCAGAGATGTGATGGATTTTCTTGAGATCGCTCCCGGCTCGGTCAATTCCATCGGGATTTTCCAGGGTAGCGTCAACGGCCAAGAAAACTTCTTCACCGGGCTGAATGTAACTGTTGACGGGCAATTCGCGGGGCGCGGCGACGTCAACGGTTTTGACGAAACCGAAGGCAACGAACAGTCCCGCCTCCAGCATGCGAGCGTCGACAGCATCCAGGAGATTGATTTCGCGAACAGCGGCTACAGCGCCGAAGTAGGCCACTCGCTGGGCCCGCAGATGAACATCATCACCAAGCCCGGAACCAATCTGTACCATGGCACACTGTTCGAATTCTTCCGCAACGACGCTCTGGATGCGAACGACTATTTCGCCAGTACGCTCACAAATCCGAAAGTGCCTTTGCGGATGAACCAGTTTGGGGGCAATATCGGCGGGCCCATCATTAAGAACAAGCTCTTTTTCTTCGCCAACTATGAGGGCATTCGCCAGCGCACGACAGCTATCAATTCCCTGTACGAAACTCCAAGCGCATATGTGCGCTCACAATTCAATGCAGCCATGCAGCCGGTGTTGGCGCAAATGGCGCCTTTGCCCGCGGGTTGCACCAGCATTCCGGCCCCGGTATCGTGTTCCGTTCCGGGGTTCACAGACGCTAATCCCGCCAATGGTTCGGATCTCGTCTTCGAGCCTGCTGCACTGCCGACGACTCTGCGCGAGGATAGCGGATCGGTCAGAATCGATTACAACATTTCCGACAAGGATCGCTTGTTCTTCCGCTACAACATCGACGATTCACTGACGAACCAAACCATTGGCCTCAATCAGGGTCAGGTAACGCCCCTATATTTGCGAACGCAGCTTGGCAAGGTCGACGAGACGCATACCTTCACTGCGACGCTGCTCAACGAATTTAGTGTGGCTATAAATCGCTTCTATTCCGATACGAATTCGGATACGCCTACGCCCCTGACCGGATTCGCCGGCTTCTTTACCAATCTAGGCGCGCTGCCCGGACCGAACAGCTTCAATCAGATTACGCCCTTCACGGTCTTTGAGGTGTTCGACAACTTAACCAAAGTAAAGGGTGGGCATACGCTCCGTGTCGGCACGCAGATTCGCCTGAATCGGTTAAACGAGTGGCTCCGCCCCGAACAAGTCTTCGACTTCGGCAGCTTCTCAGCTTTGGAAAACGATCAGCCTTTTGTTCTGCAGAAAATCGGATTCCCCGGTTTTGTCGGCATCAGAGATTCAAACTGGGATTTTTATGGGCAAGACGATTGGAGGGTAACCCGCAACCTTACACTCAACCTCGGCCTGCGGTACGACTACAACACAGTGTGGCGCGAGGGACAAAATCGGCTACAGAATTTTGATGTCGCGACGCAGTCACTCCTTCCCACGACCCAGGCTCCGTATAACGCGCCGGGCAAGGATTTTGCACCTCGCGTGGGGCTGTCGTATGACCCGTTTGGCAAAGGAAAAACAGTTGTCCACGCATATGCTGGCATGTTCTATAACCCGATGCACTTCGGCTTCAACCTAGTCAGCAACGTACCCGCATACGAGAGTTATAATGTAAATGTCTTCCAGGCTCCCATCGTATATCCCGAGCCTAATCCGCCGCTGCCCGCCAGCACACAGAACGTAAATATTTTCCCGCAGAACCCCAAAGATCCGTACTCGACCAACTGGTTATTCGGTATCCAGCAGGAAGTGGCGCCCAAGACTGTTCTGACGGTGAATTACACAGGCAATGAAGATCACCATATGCAGGCGGGAGTGGATTTCGCCGCGCTGAACCTCAATCCCGCAAATCTTCTCACCCAATCCGGCCGCCCATTTTCCGGCTTCGCGAATGAAAACCTGGATGCGGACGAACTCAATTCGAGTTACCACGCATTGCAGGTACAGCTACGCCACAACACTGGTCGACTCAATTACGAAGCGAACTACACGTGGTCGCATGAGATCGATGATATGGTCAACGTTTTCAGCGGGTTCTCGGATCCTCTCAATCCTAATTTCGATCGCGGATCCGGCGATTGGGACATACGACACAACTTCACGGGCAGCGTGCTCTATAGCCTGCCGGATCTAAGAGGGTCGAACTCACTCGTCCGCAGCGTGCTTGGAGGATGGCAAGCTTCGAGTATCGTACAGGCGCGAAGCGGAGGGCCAGTGAACCCCACACTGATACCCGGGTTCTTTGGCCTCCCGGTCCGGCCCGACTTAACCGGCCAGCCAGTAAAACTTCCCAATTTCTCCTGGCCGTACACCAGCTACAACGTGAATGCATTTCAGGTTGACTCGAACTTCAATGGAGATCCCGGCGTGGGCTTGGGAAATGCCGGACGCAACAGCCTGCGTGCCCCGGGATTCTTCCAGTTGGATTTTTCCGCAATGAAGAATTTTGCGGTGACCGAAAAGGTCATCGTTCAGTTTCGAGCTGACTTTTTCAATATCTTGAACCATCCTAACTTCGGCAACCCAAACGTTGGTATCTGTAACTCAGTTGCCGCGCCGGTGACAACCGCGGCACCGGGCTGTGCCCCAGTTCCGCTCAACGTTGATCCCTCAGGGCAATCGATCAACCGCCAATTTGGATCTATTGGCCAAACCATCGCCGGCGAGAACGCAAGCCTGGTTGGCACAGGGACCGCGCGACAGGAGCAGTTCTCGCTGAAGGTCATATTCTGATGTGTTTTGACTTTGCCACGGCGGCAGTTGGTAAGTAGCTGCCGCCGTTGGCGATATCTTCCATGAAGCAGGGTCCTTTGATCCCAACGGCATTGAACCTTGAACGCTGGAGTAGCTCAGGGGAATAAGGATGAAGATAGGTCAAGTAGCAGTTGTTCTAGGCCACTTTCTGCTCTCAGGCATTTTGCTTTCATGCGGCGGTTCGCATTCAAGTTCCCTGCCCCCACCGCCCCTGGGTGCTGAGTGCGCATCAGCAGCGTATTTTCCTTGCCAGCAAGGTTGGCTGGGAGCTGACGGTGCGTACTCGGTTCCTCTGGGGAATGGAACAGGCCTATGGATTTTCGCGGATACCTTCGTAGGTCCGTCCAGCGCAACCAGCCACACGCAATCGAACGGCTTCATTCACAATTCGATCGCGATTTCGGCCTGCGCCAGTCAGAGCTGTACGTATCAGTACTATTGGACGGGCATGAACACCTCCAGTCAGGGGCCGGTGTTTTCCGTTCCCGGATCGAGTACCGACTGGTTCTGGCCCATGGACGGGTTTGTCTACAACGGCACTCTATACCTCGCGTTCATGCAAATGCATGCCACCGGGAGTGGAGGCGCATTCGGGTTCGCATACAGTGGCGCGCAACTGGCAAGCATCAGTAACTACACGACCGCTCCCAGCCAGTGGTCGATTACCTACCAGCCTTTGAACACCGGAGGGAGTGCCGTGCCGGGAGTGTCCATTATTGTGGGTCAGGGGCCGAATGGTAATCCAGATCCGACGAATCCGCAGGGAGCGAACTACGCGTATTTCTTTACCATGGTTCCTGCCAGTAACTCGTCCACGCCGCCGTACTTGGCGTTACTTCGTTTGCCTCTTACGCAACTGAACAGCGCCACCAGGCCCGGAAATACCAACTGGGAATATCTCAAGACGGACTCAACGTGGGGAAGTTGGCTGGACACCGATACGGTGTTGCCCAGCGATAATGCGGCAGTGATTAATCCGGGAGCTACGGAGATGACGGTTCGATACCACAGTTCCACGAATCAGTGGATCGCCGTTTATCCTCTCGGCCTGGACAACAAGGCGCACTATGCGATTTCTTCCTCAATGACGAGCTCCTGGGGTGCATCGGAGAATCTCTATTCCTATCCAGAAATGCAGTCCGGCAATCCCAACTACACTCCCAATGTTTTCTGCTATGCCGCCAAAGAGCACACTGAACTTGAGTCGGCAGGCCAGTTAGTTTTTACCTACGCCTGCAACTCTACGCAGGCGAGCGACGTCACGAACAACATGAACCTTTATCGCCCGGTGGTAGTAACGCAGTCGCTGCCAACCACGTAAGGCATCAGAGATGGAGAAACGGAGCGCCCCGAACTTGGAATCGCGCATCATGAGAATGGATTGGAACAAAGGGCTGCTGTTGCCCAATACAGATGTCCGCGAGACCGTGAAGACACTTGGTCAACTGGAGAAGATTTTTCGGAACGAAGACGCTCGGCGAACGATGGATCAGAACACCGTAGTCTATCGAGTCCAGGCATGGTGTCCAGTACCAGACGGCACAGAGGGAGCGCAGTTTTGGGGAACCACCGTCGTAGAACCGGGTCTGGTGGATTCCGAATACTTCATGACGCACGGGCACTTTCACCTGAAGCGCAACCGAACTGAGTACTATGCCACCATCTCGGGCGAAGGCGCCCTCATTCTGATGGATGAAACCCGAAGGACGTGGATGGAGCTGATGTCTGCCGGGAGCCTGCATTTCATTCCTCCGAACACAGCGCATCGCGTGGCCAACATCGGTAAAGTTCCGCTTCGGTTCGTGGCTTGTTGGCCCAGCGACGCAGGCCATGATTACGATACAGTCCGCACACTCGGATTTGGTGCGCGACTGCTCAGTGTCAACGGGAAAGCGTCTCTCGTGGGGAGCGGAAATTGACTCTCCTAGAGCCTACAGGATCGTCGACGAAACTCCGGTTCGATCCTGGCCTGCAAATACGGTTCGACACAAGCAACATGGATTTTCGATATGGAGACGGGATCTTCGGGCCGAGACCCGAATATCGCAGGCTCGATGCCATCCGAGGCAGTCTCCGGGATCCGAATTGCAGTGGCCCTGATCTGGTGTATGCAATTGCAATGGACATCGGGCGAGTGGGAGACCTAGATGAGCTAAAGAAAAGGATGTTGCTTTTTGGCATCGTCATGTATGCCGGTGGAAGGCTCGGAGATGAGCCGGTGCGGAGCCAAGGGCACATTCATGCGATCTCACCCCATTCCGGATGGCGAGCACCGGAGCTGTTCGAAATCTGGGAAGGCCGCGCCATCGTCTACGCACAGGAGAAATCCGGAGACGATCCCGGCCGTTGCGTCGCCGTCGAAGCCGTCCCGAGCGACAAGGTAGTCATTCCGCCTGACTGGGCACACTTTGTAGTAAATGCCGACCCGAACTCCAAGTTGATCTTTGGGGCCTGGTGTGACCGCCAGTACGGTTTCGATTACACCGAGATGCGTGCGCATCACGGGTTGGCCTGGTTTCCTTTGATCGGCGCCAGCGACGGGATCAGGTGGGAGGCCAATCCAAATTACTCGGCTTCGAAACTACAGGCGAGGAAGGCGAGAGCCTATACGGAACTTGGCCTTTCTTCCGGAATCCCCATCTATGAATACCTGCGTTGTGATCCTGAGGCCATTCAGTGGGTATCTGATCCGGCAAGGCTCGGCCAGTTCTGGCCCAAGTTCGAACCTTAGAAGTGCGCATTCATGAGAATTTGCGTTTCTACTCCGTCCATCACAAACCGGCAGAATCTTGACCATCACCGAGTCAGTAAAATAGCGGTTGGGTTCATTTATCCAAGGTGCGATGGGAAACCAGTTTTTATGCGTCGTGATCTTCCTGGTCTCAGCGAGCGCAATCTCTGCAGCCCAGGTACCTAACCGCGGTTCCCAGCAGTCGCGCCTGCAAGATGCCGCGCAAGCTATTTCCGCGGGCAAGATGGAACAAGCTGAAGCCGAATTGCAGTCGGTGCTGCGTTTGGTCCCGAACGAGTTTCATGCTCTCGATCTGTTGGGCGTCATCCGGATTCTTCAACATCGTGAGCCTCAAGCGGAAGAACTCTTCAGAAACGTGGTTGAGAAGAATCCCAACTTCGCGCCTGGGAGGGCGCATCTCGGGCTCTTGTATCTTCAGATGGGGCGCTTGCAGGAAGCTGTTCCGCAATTACGCGAGGCCGTACGCATTGATCCGACTCGAACCGATGCCACCGGTGCATTAGTGCACATTCTGCAGGATCAGAGCCAAGCAGCAGTGGACGCCGATGACCTGCAAGACGCTTTGGCGCTGCTCAACGAAGCTCGAGGATATGCGCCGGATAATGCAGATGTGCAATACGGATTTGGCATGCTGGCCCTCCGCTTGTCCCTGCACCAAGATGCAGTGGATGCCTTTCAGAAAACGTTGCAGCTCCGCAAGAACGACCCTCTGGCGTTATACAATCTCGGGCGCGCGTTTATGGAACTCTCGAAATTTGAAGAGGCGCGCCAGCAATTCGCTGAGTACGTCACGTTACGTCCGAACGATCCGTCGGGTTACTCTGCTCTCGGGATGACGCTGGCCGCCCTTGAGCGCTCCGAAGAGGCGAGAGCGGAATTTGAACACTCCATCGAGCTTGCTCCCATACAAACCGAATCTTACTACCGGCTCGGCTTATTGGAACTCCAATCAAGAGAGTTTGAAGCAGCCTCCAAGCACCTCCGCAAAGCCCTTGAGCGAGAGCCTGCACATGCTCCCGCTTTAACTGCACTCGGGCGAGTAGCGTTTGAGCAGAAGCATTACACAGAAGCGATACGTCTCTTGCAGCAGGCTATCGTCAGTGACAACACCATGCGTGAGGCTCACTACTATCTTGGCCTTACGTTTGCTCGCATGGGGCGCAATCAAGAGTCGGAAGAGCAACTTGAGATCGCAATCCGGTTGGAGCATGACGAAACCGAACATCGAAGGATGATGTTTAGAATTTCCGATCCCGGTCCGCCTGAGGCGGAAAGAACCAGTAGCCGAGAATAGCTCGGCGCCTTCGAGAAATGTCTGAATTTAGAAATCGAAAAATGGTCAGACCAATCTCGAAGGCCCAGCGCGATTGACGCGCCCGCCGTCTCATGATGGATTTGGTCTGTATCGTCATTTCGAGGCGAGTTGTAACATGCGGGCCAACGGACTTTTGATAGTGGCGGACGTTCTCCAAAATCCGACACTACACGAGTCCCCGAAAATTCACCCACGCGGAAACTCTAAGGCCAGTCGCTGCAGCCAAAAGCGTGTCCTTGATAGAGAAAAAGACTACCAGTGGCGCACACGCCCGACGTCGACGTGCACGAAGTCGGAACTGCGATAGTACCCCACCCCTCCGCGATGCAGGCGCAGGGCCGCGTCACGCAGTTCCGATGTCGGAATCCCAGGTAGGCGAATGTCGATCGCTTCGGCCTGCATATGCAGGCTGTGTTGCGCCACGCCGGTGTGCGCGCTGCGCGTGCGCAGGAATTCGTTGCTCCAGGGCGTACGGTAGCCGCAAATCACATCGATCTCGCCACCGAAATCGCCGAGCGAAGCGGTCAGATCGTAGAGAAGGTCGAAGAGATGAGGATCGAAATGACGCACATCTCCGGTACGGTGGTCGCGCAGATAATGGTCGAGCTCGTCTAGCGCTTCGGGGATGTATTGATCACCGCGACGATAGACGACATCCAGCCGCTCGCTCGTGTGAGTGTGATAGAAGCTTAGCCGATACTCGCGTGGCGATGGGATCGTCGATTCTGTAGTGTGTCCCAGCGTTGCCAGCGGCAAAAAAAGAATCAGTGATAAACAGAATTTAGAGTTCAATTTTTGTAAGACCGCCCAAAATGCCGGCCGCCCTTGCGGGAAACTCACTCCGCAGTACTCGAAAACGCGCATTACGATTAGATGCGGTTCAAGCCAGACGTGGTGCATCGATGGCGATCCCAATAACCACCACGCCTTAAGGATGTTCTGCGGTCAACGCTTTGTCGAGTTCTGCGTCATATCCATAGATATCGTCGAAAAAACGAATCTGATTTTCCTCGTTCACGGTCGCCGTGCCGTAGACAATCAGAACCGGAATTCGGGTGACGAGGTTCACCTGAAGATTATTCTTCTCGCCGTTCATTGTGGCCTTCACCCGCTCCAGGTCCCAGCCGGGGTTGTTTCGCAACACCCAGGCAACGAGGTCCTCAGGCTTCTCCACCCGAATGCATCCGTGGCTGAAATCGCGGACGTCTTGCTAGAACAGTCCCGGAGCATCTGTGCCGTGCAGGTATACGTTCTCTGGATTGGGAAAGATGATCTTTACCAGTCCCAGAGAATTCGTTTCGCCGGGCTTCTGTCGGACCATTAAGTGAAGCGATTTTATGCCCTCTAAAACCTCCGGGCTCACTTGATTGTCGGTTACGACCTCGCCTTTGGGCGTGACCACTTCAAAATTATTCCTGGCGATGTAATTCGGGTCCTTTTGGATGTGAGGCACGACTTCGTTCCGCTGAATGCTGGGGGTCACGTCCCAGTAGGGCCGGAAGACCACGTACTGGATCTCTTTCTCAAAGACTGGAGATTTGTGGCCGTAGGCTTTTCCGATAATGACATTCTTGTAGAAGGCGACGGTGCCATCGGGATTCATCGCGCGTACACGATACTCAGGAAGATTCACAACCACGGGCGGTTGTGAGAAGGAATGCGGAATCCAGCGCCACCGCTCGAGCGTCAACTTGATCTGGCGAATGCGGACGGACGGAGGCGTATTGAGTTCATTGATCGTGCGCGCGTCAAGATTGCCAGTGGGAGTTTCCCCATGTCTGTCCTGGTAATGCTTCACGCCATCAACGAGCACGCCGTCATAGATGGTTGCATTCGGATTCAGTTGTGCGCCTGCAGAAATGTCGCCGATGATTTGAAGAAACCGCCCCAAGCGGACCACGCCGGCGTAGGGTTGGCCTGGCCGTACGGTCTTCGTGATCGTTGGTAGCTTCGGTTTGTCAGCTTGTTTTGCGTATCCTTCATAAATCGGCAAGAGCGCGAGCAGCTTCCGGTAGCCCATAAAGGGCGGTTCCAGCTTCTGGATTTCGGCGGCTGGGTCGCCAGCATTCACGACCTGGCCCTGAATGAATTCCGCCAATGGGAGTTGTTTGCCCTCCGTATCAAGCTCAAACTTAAATTCTTTGGGGTTTACGCGGCCACAGTGGACGGCACGGATGTAGCGCATCGCCGAAACCGTAAGCGCTGTATCGAATGAAACAAGGTCTTGTTCAGATGGCTTTTGATCCAGCTTCGTTTGCCCCAGCTTGAGGAGGCGGCCCGGCCATCGAGAGCCATCGTAATCTTCGGGGTCGAGTCCTTTCGCGTCCGCTTTTTGTAAGAGCTCAATAACGGCCAGCCCCTGGGGACGGACGCGGCCGTTCTGAACCCAAAGTAGAGAGTAACCGTTCGTCTCGTAAAGTTTGGCGACCTCTGTTTTGTAGGGACTAAAGTCGGACCAGCGAAGATCGGCATTACGAGCTGAGTCCACAATGCCGTGGAGCGTAGGAACACCCGAGGCAGACAACGTCTGGCCTGCAAGAGCAGAGTGCTGCTCCGCGAAGAGGGAGGACATCTTGCCACTCGCAACAGACATTCCGGCAACGACTACGCTCGTTAGAACCATTATCCACTGAGGCCGATAAATAGGATTCCTCATAGCAAATCCCCGCTTGATGTTTTATTTGAGTATCGAAAGCAATTCCAGGGTTCCTCTCAATTTGGAAGGGATTTCTTGCGCCAGTATCGCCGGGACGCCTGAAGGTCCCGGTACCCAACGGAGATCACCACCCGGGCCTTGTGGCCCGGGCCGGAATGGTAGGAGTAACGGTGGGAAATTGAGGTACAACTGAGCCAGAGCTGGCAGATACCTCACGCTCTGATCTTGGGCTTTATAGGTTTGGGAGCGTCACTGCATGTGACCACCCCTCTTGGTGAATTTGCCGACAATAAACTCCTGAGCCAGGCTGGCGCCGATCCGTTCCGCGGTCCCGATTGCGAAATTTCCGAAAACAAGGCCAACGCCACGATTCGCTCGCGGAAAATAAAGATTCGAAAGACCGGCTGCTGCCAGGTCGCCCCCTAGGCTGGAGTAGTTTGGCATTGATTTTCCGCTGTCACTCCGGGCAACAAATGGGCTGAACATCGCATGCCGGATTCGAGAGCCGGTTGTGCCAGTTCCTTGATAGAAGTAACGGGGATCTTGATGGAGCAAGGACGGTAGTATGGCACCCCCGATCATAATATCAGCGAAGCCATCAGCTGCAGTTGCGCCGACGCGCTTACCATAAGCATCCCACCCTTGACCGTACTTGGGACTATCCGCCGCTTGTCGGATACTGGCCATGCCAAAAACCCCCGCAGCAGTAACCGGATCTGTAGACACCTTCAGCGCAAGCTGAAATTTCATCTTCGCGGTAAGAGGTGCGGGGTTCTTTTCATAAGAAACATAGAAGTTCGGCACAATGCCCAAAACCCGTTGATGTTCCTCGGCCTTGAGCTGCTCTGTCGCGACTTCCATGGGGTCGTAGGTAACGTGGACCTGAGTGAGCGCCATTCGAACCCGCAGTTGAATCCCAGTCACGATTTTGAACTGCCCTGGTTCGAGCGTCATGCTGGGCAAGTTCCAATCGGCAAAATCCTGGGCAGTAATGGTGATCTCGTACGCGGCGCCTGGAGGCACGTCGCGAAACTCGAAGGCTCCGCTCTCCGGTGTAGTCACGACGCGGAGATCACTGCTGTCTGAGCTTTTCAGCTGAACCCTAGCATTGGGTACGGGATCACCATTGACATCGATTGCCGTGCCGACGATGATTCCAGGCTTCAGTTCTGGCTTTCCGTTCTGTCCGAACAAGCACACGGGAATTGCTAAGGTCATCGCGACCGCAATTGCAAAACGAATTCGGGATAGCCTGAGCATGGTTTTGGTCCTCTTCGTGAGCACATGGGAGCAGGTTCGCTCCCACGCACTCTGCGTTCGTCGTGTCACCGGTTAGCAACTTAGATCGTTCTCCTTTTTTTGATCATCGACGCAGGAGAACAATGCACATGGCTTGCCATCCTAGAAACCGCTGAAGGAAATAACATTGAGCGTGAGAATCACGCCGCATGCTCAGCAAATTGACGAACCATGAGCAAGAGCCAAGCGTGACGCAATTGATAGACAGCCCCGGCGCAACCGCATTGAGTATTGAAGAGACGGCAGCCGTTCAGAGGAGTGACATAAACTCGGAGGACGTAACTCTCTGCTCGGTAGTGCTCAGCCGCAACTCGAATGAGATTGGGTAAATGATCGGAAGCTTTGACGGATTGCAAAACTTTGCCGGCATTTGGTTGCAAGGAGCCCCGCACGAAAGCCCAATCAATATGACGGCCGGGTTCCAGCAAATGGCGAGGCGGAGTAGTAGCCACATGGGCCGCGGGCACTGCTAATCGCACTCCTGCCAATTTCGGGATATCGACGGAAACCTGCTCGCCCTTCAGGGATGCTGACCAAGTAATGCTTTGCAAAAGAAGGCGCAGAAAGCTAAATGCTAGGACGATCGGCAACGCAATTCGCATCGCTTTCAATTGCTCTACGAGCGTCGAGAAACCAACGTGGGCGAGGACCTATGCAAAGAGGGGAAGCGCAACCAACGCGACACCCAGGTGTGCCTTCTTCATTGAGCAAGCCTCGCTTCGCCGTTCAATTCAATTGGAGGGGTATTTGACTTGCCCGGGGAATCCAGCTTGTAATCGACGCTCTCAATTGTGAGTTCCGAATCTCCAAAGATCCGGACCTGACTTGTTGTGTCGGTTGAAGATGCGAACCAGAATTTCCCAACCTTCTGATATGTGTGGACGAAATGAACGTCGTGAACCCAGAAGGAAGGATTGCGGGCAGGCTGGCCTTCGATCCGAACGATGGAATAATCGATGGCGTTAACCCAGATCTTGCCGTCGATCAGATATTTATTCGCCGTTTTCGGCGACACCGCCAACACATACGCAGGCCCGGTCTCGAGCTTTTCTTGCCCCACAAACTGAAAATCGTAGTTCGCCGGTATCAGTCGAGTACTGTTGCGCGTTCCATGGCGAGATGCTTCTGTCTCTTCGCTCAGCAGCTTGTGAAATACAAGCTTGCGAATCGAACCGGATCCTCCTTCGGACAGGATGCTGAACTGCTTGGCGCCACTGCTGTCGCACGTAACGCGGACAAGCATCTCGGCGTGCCGGCTCTTGTTGACCGCCATATAGCGCCGCATTGCCGTATATCCGGTCAGTTCGGACTGCCTTTGGGTATCGAACTGCATCATCTTCGCGACAACATCTTCCGCCGATGGAAGGGGATCGCCGGTTTGTGATGAAGCAATCGTCACTGCGGAAAGTACACTTGTCAGAATGAAAAACGCAGAATGGAATTTCAGTCTCATGTTCAAAACTCCAGTACGAACTTGCCGTGAAAAGTTTCGGCCTATGCTGTTAAAGAATTCGCCAAAGCGCTAGCTGTCGAGATCGTTCTGGACGTCGCGATAATTCGCACGATTAAAAACGTTGAACACGCCAAACCCGATCCGCGCGTGCTTCTCTTTGACGGGCAGCCGAATTTCCTGCAAAACCTGCAGATCGGTCGAAACAGAACGCGGGAACCGTGAAATCATTTCTCGGTCCAACAAACTCGCGATACCTCCTGAGCACCACTAGGCGGCTCGACCGCCGGGAACTACTTCCAGGCTCGACATAGTGGCCCAGAACGACCCGCCGTAGATGGAAACCAATTCCTGGATAAGATAATGAGTCGTGCCTGAACCCCGGTTGATTTGCTCCCAGCGTTGCCGACGTTGAGGTGGTTTCGGATTCCGCCAAACAATCTCTAACGCTACCGTTTGCGTCATTGTTGTTCTCCTCTTTGTTGAACACCAAGAGAACAATGCAAGCGGCTCTCCATCCGGAAATCACTGAAAGGAAAGAAAAGTGAGGACCAGAATCGCGCCGCATGTCCAGCAGAATGACGAACCATGAGCGTGAGACAATCGCCGGATTTTTCGATTCAGCGTCTGGCATGGTATCCGGATTTTTACGGGTTTCCGTGCTCACTCCCTAGGCGCAAACGGTGGTTTGTCACGCTGCGTCAATCTTTGAAATCTACAATTGTTGTTGCATCAAATCCAGTTCGGTGCGACACGTGTCGCTGAACTGCCTCAACGGATCTTTTCCGTTTGCGGCCTGAGATTCAATCTGCTCTATGGTCAGGTTGGGTTGCGGATACGTGCTCACAATAATCTTTATGACCTGTTCGGCTTCTTGCAGAACAGGCTCCGACGAACTGAGCCGAATGCGGCTTAGCAGCGCGTATACGGGTAACAGTTTTTGAAGATCGCTGGCATTGTGCTGCATGGCGTCGACCAGCAAGCGCGCGCTTTCACCGATAAAGTCGGAATACAACTCCTCCCGCCGCGCAATCTGCTTTCCCAACAAGTCGCGCCGGTCCTGATGCCTCGCTGTGATCCACGTCCCGACGGCTGAGCCCAATGCGCCCACCAGCGAACCAGCGATAGCCGCTAGGGCAGTGATCATCACGGAATTCATAGTTTCTCTCCGTATCTGCTCCTTTCTGGCGGAGGCCTTCTGATCCGAGGAATGCGAGGTTGTCCTGGTGCCAAGGTTTGAACGGTGTGATGGCAAAGTTCATTTGAATCAGGCTTTCTTTAACTGCTCCTTGGCTGCCATGACAACCTGGTTCGGCTCAAACCCAAACTTTTTTTGCAGTTCTTTTAGTGGAGCCGAAGCGCCAAAGGTATTCATGCCGATAACGCGACCGGAATCACCAACGTATCGATCCCATCCCAGTATTGAGCCCTGTTCCACGGCTATGCGAGCTTTGACGTTGGGAGGCAGAACGGCGTCGCGGTATGCAGTCGGCTGGTGCTCGAAAATTTCCCACGAGGGCATGGATACTACGCGCGAGCGAATTCCTTCCGCGACGAGAGTCTCGTGGGCAGCGATTGCGAGACTAAGCTCACTGCCGGAAGCGATGATGATCACTTCCGGATTTCCGTCGGCAGCGTCCGCGAGCACATAGGCTCCCTGCGCGACGCCGGAAGCTGGAGCATACTTCTTGCGATCGAGAGTCAGTAAAGGTTGACGCGACAACGCAAGCACCGCGGGCTGGTGCCGCAGCTGCATGATGAAGCGGTATGCCTCGACTACTTCGTTGGCATCTCCCGGGCGCAGTGTGATCAGTCCTGGTATCGCACGTAAGGATATGAGGTGCTCGATCGGCTGGTGTGTGGGACCATCCTCACCATCGCCCATAGCGTCATGCGTGAAAACAAAATTACTGGGCAGTTCCATGAGGGCGGCCAAACGAATCGCCGGACGTGCGTAATCGCTGAATATGAAGAATGACGCGCCAAACGCACGCAGCTTGGATAAGGAAAGTCCGTTGACGATTGCAGCCATCGCGTGCTCGCGAATGCCAAAATGCAGATTCTTTCCCCCAGGACTAGCGGCTTGGAAATCTCCTGCCCCTGCGTAAGTGAGAGTGGTTTTATTGGATGGACCGAGGTCGGCGGATCCACCCAACAACCACGGAATGTTCTGCGCAAGCACGTTCAGTACTTTTCCTGAAGCATCGCGACCAGCGATACCCTTCGCGTCGGCAGGAAACACGGGAAGGTTGCGGTCCCATCCTGTCGGAAGCTCACGCCTCTGCATCAAGTCAACTTCCACCGCGAGGTCTGGATATTGAGTACGGTACGATTCAAAAAGTTCCGCCCAGTTGTGTCGGGCTTCAGCACCACGTTTGCCGATGCCAGCTGTAAAGTGTTCGTATACGCCCTCGGGGACAAAGAATTTTGCATCTTCGGGAAATCCGTAGGCCTTCTTGCACAACCGAACTTCGTCTTCTCCGAGTGGCTCTCCATGCGCGGCGGAAGTGTCCTGCTTATGAGGTGAACCGTATCCGATATGACTGTCGAGAACAATGAATGTGGGCCGGCCTCGCGTCTTCCGAAAGACCTCGAGCGCTTGTTCGATGCGATCGATGTCGTTCGCATCGCCGACTCGTAGGACATTCCATCCATATGCAATGAATCGTGTCTGAACGTCTTCGGTGAACGCGATGGACGTGTTGCCTTCGATCGTGATGTGATTGTTGTCGTATATCCAGCACAGATTGTCCAGCCCAAGATGTCCGGCCAGTGATGCAGCCTCCGATGCAATACCTTCCATCAGGCACCCGTCACCACAGACCGTATAAATGTTGTAGTTGAAGATCTCGAAGCCCGGCCGATTGTAGTGGTGAGCGAGCCATTTCTCCGCGATTGCCATGCCCACGCTCGTTGCCGCGCCCTGCCCGAGCGGGCCAGTCGTGGTCTCAACCCCCGACACCCAGTGGTATTCAGGATGCCCGGGAGCCTTGCTGTTGAGTTGACGGAAGCGGCGGATATCGTCGAGCGTGACCGATGGTTGCCCCAATGTTTCGTAGTCGGCATTCACGGCTTGAACACCGGCCAGATGAAGTGCAGACCAGAGCAGCATCGAGGCATGACCGTTCGACAGCACGAACCGATCGCGATTGGGCCAGATAGGGTCTTTCGGATCGAATTTGAGGACACGATTCCATATCGTATAGACGAGCGGCGCGAGCGCCATGGGCGTTCCGGGGTGCCCGGAGTTGGCCTGCTGTACGGCATCAATGGAGAGCGTGCGAATCGTGTTGATGCACAACTGATCGAGCTGTGCGGCGTTCAGATTCTCAACTGGAGCTATAGCGGTACTCATGACTGCCTCCGTGGTAAATATTCAAATTCAATCTCTCGAAAGCTACGCCGGAATTGGCGAAGTCTCGGCTCCGATTTCGCTCACGGCGTTCTTTTCGAGTGCAGCAACTTTGCTCAGTCGTCGCAGGTGGCGTTCGGCCTGGCTGAAATCAGCTGCCAGAAAAGTTTCGACGAGATCCCAGGCCACCATGGTCCCCATGACCCGGCCACCGAGACAAATAATGTTCATGTGATCGTCCTCGACCCCTTGCCGTGCGGAGAAGTGATCATTGATTAGAGCGGCACGGACTCCCGGAACTTTGTTGACGCAGACGGAAGCACCCACTCCGCTTCCGCAAACAGCAACCCCGCGCTCAACCGTGCCTACCACCACAGCCCGCGCCAACGGAATGACGAAATCCGGGTAGTCGTCACCCGGCTCGAGACGATTTGCACCGAAGTCAATCACGTTATGACCCGCGGCTTTGAGGCGGCTGCGAAGATCCTCTTTCAAGCCAAACCCTCCGTGATCGGCGGCAATTCCAATGCGCATGAGTTCTCCTTACATCATCAGGTCGCAGAATAATCCGGCATTACTCCAGATAAACTGCGTTCTCTCTCAAGCCACTTCTGTTCTCGATTCCTTAACAACTTGCCCTGCGGCAGCGCGATCCGCCAAAACCACGGCATGATCCCTGCCGACGCGACCGGCTGGAATGGAAACATCTCCAGCTTGCAAGCGGGCAAGCGTTCCCGCTTTTTCGGCTCCGGTCGCTAGCCACAGTACGCAACGGGAGCGATTGATAGTCGGGTAGGTTAGCGTCATGCGCCGTCGTCCCTGGTAGATTCCCGTGAGCGCAACATCTGCATCTTTCACATCGAGGACCGAGTCTCCCGGCACCAGCGAAGCGGTGTGGCCATCGGGTCCGAGTCCCAAGTGAACGAGGTCGAGCACAGGCGGCGAGCCTGCGATTTCCGCTAATGTTTGGGCATATCGCACGCATGCCGCTTCGAGGCTTGTCGACTCCACCGGCATGGCGTAGATCTGATCGGGGCGTAAAGGTGCATGCTCGAGCAGACTTTCACGTAAATGCGTGAGATTTCTGTCGGGATCGCCTTCAGGTGCGACTCTTTCGTCCACCTGAACGACATGCACGCCCTTCCACGGCATATCTTCCTGGGCGAGATCGCGAAGCATGATCCACGGTGTTTTGCCGCCACTCACCGCGATTACGAACTTGCCGCGAGCTGTGACTGCATCTCGTGCTCCTTTAGCGATTAGCTCGGCGGCCTTGCGTGCGACTGTGTCGGCATCGGTATAGACTTCAATCTTCATCACGCGGCCTCGCTTGCCAGTGCAATTGCTTTCTTATCGTCTGGATTGCTCCAGCCCCCAAATGGTGCCACCCGATCAACTTCATTCGGGCCCCAGGTGCCCGACGCATACTGATATACAGGCGTGCTCTTTTTCAGCACCGGTTCCACGATCCGCCAAGCCTCTTCGACATAGTCTTCGCGGGCGAACAAGGTACTGTCTCCGGACATTGCCGCTCCGAGCACGCGTTCATACGCATCCATCTCATCCGCGCGTGGAGAATGGCTGGCCACCATTTCACCGGGTTGAAGCGAGAGCCCTTCCGCATCAGGAGCGAGGTTCATCATGCCCATCGCGATCGTGATCTCTGGACTCAACCGGAGGCGGAGGTGGTTTTCGACCAACTCGCTGTCGGGAATCAGTGTCGGTGGCTTGCGAAACTTAGCAACGATCTCGGTGCAAGTCGTAGGCAAGCACTTGCCGGCGCGAATGTAAAATGGAACGCCTTTCCAGCGCCACGAATTGACTTCCAATTTCACCGCGGCGAACGTTTCGGTCTGCGAATCTTTTGCAACGCCGTTTTCGTCGCGGTAGCCGCGGAATTGACCACGCACCAAGTCCTTTTCCTCGATGGGTGGAATCGCTCGCAATACTTTGGCTTTTTCGTCGCGGATGGATTCGCTGTCCGAACGAACGGGGGGCTCCATCGCTAAATTCGACAACACCTGGAACAAATGGTTCTGCACCACGTCGCGGATAGTTCCAGTCTGATCGTAAAACCCTCCGCGGCCCTGTACCCCGAAGTCTTCCGCCATCGTGATTTCGACACTCTCGATGTAGTTGCGGTTCCAAAAGGCCTCGACAAAAGTGTTGGCGAAGCGGAATGCCAACACGTTGTTGACTGCTCGCTTGCCAAGATAATGGTCAATACGGAAGACGTCAGCTTCGTCGAAGGTCCCAAGCAGAACCTTGTTCAGCTCCTGCGCCGACGCCAGGTCGTGCCCGAATGGTTTCTCTACAATGACGCGCCCGCCTCTGCCGCAACTCGATTCGTCCAGATGCCGGACTACGGTTTCGAACAACACAGGCGGAATTGCCAGGTAATGCGCCGGGCGTTTCGCGTCTTGGAGCTCCTTCCGAAGGGCAGTGAAGGTCGATGGATCCTGATAGTCACCGTCCACATATCGCAGAAGGCCGATGAGTTTTTCGAAAGCGGCGGGATCAAGCCCGCCATGCTTCTCCAAACTGTCCTTTGCGCGAGCGCGAAGTTGATCGAGATTCCATCCAGCTTTGGCTACGCCGACTACCGGTACGTTGAGGTGCCCCCGCTTTACCATCGCTTGCAACGATGGGAAAATCTTTTTGTAGGCAAGATCGCCGGTGGCGCCGAAAAAAACGAGTGCGTCCGAGTGGAAACTGGTCATGAACATCGCTCCTTTATGCAGCTTCAGATTTTTCTTTCGGCTTTTCCAAATGCCCGCCGAATTCGAAACGCATAGCAGACAGTAGTTTGTCGGCATAGTCGGCTTCACCGCGTGAGCTGAAACGCTCGTACAGCGAAGCGGTAAGCACCGGAGTCGGCACTGCTTCGTCGATGGCAGCTTTGATCGTCCATCGTCCTTCACCTGAATCGGAGACGCGGCCAGCAAACTTGGAAAGGCCGGGATCCTGAACCAAGGCGGTTGCAGTCAGGTCCAGCAGCCACGATGCGATCACGCTGCCGCGGCGCCACACTTCGGTGACGTTCTTGAGATCCAGGTCGTACTGATAGTGCTCGGGGTCCCGCAAGGGAGTGGTCTCGGCATCAATTTTCTCTTGCTTCTTCCCAACGTTTGCTGAACGCAGCACGGACAGCCCTTCTGCGTAGGCTGCCATGATTCCGTACTCGATCCCGTTGTGCACCATCTTGACGAAGTGGCCAGCACCGTTTGGGCCGCAGTGCAAGTAGCCTTCTTCGGCGGTGCCATCGAGTTTCTCGCGTCCAGGCGTGCGTGATATGTCGCCTATTCCAGGGGCGAGCGCGGAGAAGATGGGATCGAGGTGCTGGACGACCTCTTTCTCGCCGCCAATCATCATGCAGTAGCCGCGTTCGAGACCCCACACGCCACCGCTGGTGCCCACGTCTACGTAGTGAATCTGTTTGGGGGCGAGATTGTTAGCACGCTGAATGTCATCCACGTAATAAGAGTTTCCGCCGTCGATGAGGATGTCGCCTGCGTCGAGGTGCGGCAACAGATCGGCGATGGTTTGATCAACGACCGCTGCCGGAACCATCAGCCACAGTGCGCGTGGTTTCTCCAGTTTCTTTACCAGATCGATCAGCGAATCTGCTCCGATCGCATGCTCTTTGACCAAGTCGGCGACCGCCTGTGGCGATCTGTCGAACACGACACATCCGTGTCCTTTCTTAATTAGCCGGCGCACCATGTTGGCGCCCATCCGGCCCAGCCCTATCATTCCAAGTTTCATAAGTTCTCCTGTTCTCAAAATTGCGTTTCGATTCACTGCGCTACCGGCGTTACCGCGTCACGCAACGATTCCATTGCGGCCGCCACGTCTCTGCCAGCACCAAATATCGACGTACCTACGACCAGAACATTGGCTCCTGCTGCGACTGCCATCGGAGCCGTCGCCTTATCAATTCCCCCGTCAACTTCTAACGCACAGTCGGGCTTGATCCGCGCGATCATTTGCCTGACCCGCCGGATTTTGGGCAACGTTGATGCAAGAAAATGCTGATGTCCGAAGCCCGGATTCACAGTCATGACCAGCACCTGATCGAGCTCCGGCAATATTTCTTCCAGAACCGACGCAGGCGTAGCGGGGTTAATTGCCACTCCAGCACGTTTTCCGAGCGCTTTAATACGCTGCACCGTCCGGTGCAAATTGTTGTTACCTTCCCAATGAACCAGAAATGACGTCGAGCCGGCCTCGGTAAACTCGTTAAGGAAAAAATCCGGATCGCAAATCATCAAGTGCGTTTCCATTGCGATGCTCGTAACTTGCCGAAGCGACTGCACAATCGGGGCCCCGATCGCAATGTTCGGAACGAAGTGGCCGTCCATCACGTCTACGTGAATACGGTCTGCGCCTGCCCGCTCAGCTTCGGCCACCTGTTCGCCGAGGTGAGCAAAGTCGGCGGCGAGAATCGATGGCGCTAGTTTGACGACATGGTTTTGCATATTTCTAACTAGCTCTCAAACATGCATCTAGAGAACTGCTCACGCGACGCTTCCAACGACGTCAGGGCTGACCGATTGACCGTGAAACAACCTCAAGCGCGAACTGACAACGTGCTTCACTGAATCGACGACCGGCCGCAGAATCTTGTAAGGCACGACTTCGTTCGAGTCTCGTGCCAGGCTTTCCCCAAGTGATTCTCTCCACGCGACGCGCAATTCGGTGTTGATGTGAATGATGTTGATTCCGGCGGCAATCGCCTTGCGGAAGTCTTCATCATCGGTGCCCGACCCGCCGTGTAGAGTGAGGAACACCCCGGCTGCTTGCTTGATTTCCGCAATTCTTTCGATATTCAGATGTTTCTTCGCTTTTCCCTGGACCATGCTCATAAGCATGCCGTGCATGTTGCCAACGGCCGGAGCGAGGATGTCAATCCCGGTTGCTTCGACAAATTGTCGCGCTTCCTCAGGAGTCGAGAGTTTCCCGCCCTGAGCTTTTTCTTTAATTTCCGAGCCAGTTCCGATGTCACCGATTTCACCTTCCGCAAGGATTACGGGATTGACTGCCTTAATCGCCTGGGCCGCTTCCTTCGTGCGAGCCACATTCTGATCGAAGGGCAACGCGGAAAAGTCAATCGTCACGGCGTCAAAGCCCGCATTTGCTGCCTCCACCGCTTTTGCTAGGGAATGGGTATGGTCTGCGTTAAGAAAAATTGGTACATCCGAATCCTGGCGCATGCTTTTCACCAAAGCGCCAAGCTGGCGCGCACCAAAAAATTCCCGCTCTCCTTCGGAAGCGCCGATGAGTACGGGAAGCTTGGTCTCAGCGGCGGCCGCGACCACTGCCTTCAACAAGACCTGATCAGAGACATTGAAATGGCCGAGAGCCGCGCCTTCTTTTTCCAACTGTGTCAAAACATCGCGTACCGAACTTGAGCTCGTGTTCCTGAGACTTGTCATTGCGACTCCTTGAGTTTGCGGTAGCGCCGAATCAATGTATTGGTTGAGCTGTCGTGATTCAGCACAGGCTCAGCCGGGTTCTCGAGTTCTGGAATGATGCGCTGCGCCAGTACTTTGCCCAGTTCAACACCCCACTGATCGAATGAATCAATATTCCAAACCACGCCTTGAGTGAAGACCGAGTGCTCGTAAAGAGCGATCAGTTTGCCCAAGGTTTCAGGGGTGAGCCGCTCAGCGAGGATCGTATTTGAGGGGCGATTGCCTTCAAACACTCGATGCGGCACAAGCCAGTCGGGAGTGCCCTCGGCTTTCACTTGCTCTGGCGTTTTGCCAAATGCCAGCGCTTCCGTTTGAGCGAAAACATTGGCAAGCAGCATGTCATGATGGTGGCCCAGCGGATTTAAGGTCTTCGCAAATCCGATGAAGTCGCAGGGAATGAGGCGCGTACCTTGATGTATCAGCTGATAGAAAGAATGTTGACCGTTGGTTCCGGGTTCACCCCAGTAGATGGGACCAGTGTCTTTTTCGACTGCTTTTCCATCGAGCGTGACGTGCTTGCCGTTGCTTTCCATCGTCAGCTGCTGCAAATAGGCTGGAAAGCGTTTCAGGTACTGTTCGTATGGCAATACAGCGACAGTATCCGCACCGAGGAAATCGTTGTTCCAGACCGCGAGCAGTCCCATGAGAACCGGCAGATTGGCCTCAAACGGAGCCGTGCGGAAGTGCTCATCCATTGCGTGGAAGCCGCTCAGCATTGCGTGGAAATTATCGGGACCGACTGCAATCATGGTCGAAAGGCCGATCGCCGAGTCCATGGAATAGCGTCCGCCAACCCAATCCCAGAATCCGAACATGTTCGCGGTATCAATGCCGAACTTCGAGACCTCAGTTGCGTTTGTCGAAACCGCGACAAAGTGTTTTGCGACCGACTTTTCGTCGCCGCCCAGTCCTGCCAGCGACCAGGCGCGAGCGGTCTGAGCATTCGTCATGGTTTCGAGTGTGGTGAACGTTTTTGACGAGACAATGAATAGCGTCTCTGACGGATCGAGATCCTGGACCACCTCGGCGAAGTCCGTTCCATCCACATTCGAGACAAAACGAAAGGTCATGTTGCGCGCTGAATAATGTTTCAGCGCTTCATAGGCCATTACCGGACCAAGGTCAGAGCCGCCGATGCCGATGTTTATGACATTCCGAATGCGTTTTCCGGTATGACCTTTCCATTCCCCGCCGCGCACGCGATTGGAAAAGTCAGCCATCCTGTCGAGCACAGCGTGGACTTCGGGCACGACATTTTTTCCGCCCACAAAGATCGATTCATCTTTTGGAGCGCGCAGAGCCACGTGCAGCACCGCTCGCTTTTCTGTGATGTTGATCTTCTCCCCGCTGAACATGGCGTCAATTTGCTCGCGCAAACCGGACTCTGCGACAAGCTGGAGAAGGAGCTTGAGAGTCTCATCAGTAATACGATTCTTGGAGTAGTCGAGGTATAGACCCGCAGCCTCCACTGCCATGCGCTGCCCGCGTTTGGGGTCGTCTGCGAATAACTGCCGCAAGTGGAGCTTTGAAACGGCCTTGTAGTGCGCCGCCAGTGCTTTCCAAGCGGATTGCTTGGTCGCCGGTTTCTTTACCTTCGGTTGAGGGTTCGCTGCCATTCTGTATCTCCTTTTCATTGCTTTCTATTACTCATCACGCAGACTAAACAGATGCAAGAGAAACTTTTGCTTCTTCCCGGTTTCTGAGCTTGCTCAGGCTCTGCAGTCCGAATGTCGCAGCTCCCAGAAGAGCCGCGCGCGTGGTGATGATGTGAATCGGCATCCGCTCCATTAAGTTTTTGAAGCGACCTTTTCTGGTGAAAATCTCCACGAACTGCGGTGTTTGAAGCAATTTCAGGAGATGAAGCGCAACACCACCAGCCAAGTACACTCCGCCTGTCGCCAGAACTTTCAGTGCAAGATTGCCGGCTTCGCTTGCTAATATTGAGACAAGCAAATCGACCGACGCCAGGCACAATTCGCTTGGGTGCTGCGAATCGAAAGCTGCCTCTACAATGGCTTTCGTGCGATCTTTGGCAGATGCAATCAACTGCGCAATTTCCGGCCGTTCCGGAATATTTTCTTCATCGCGAAGAAATTCGTAAATATTTGGAACACCGATTCCTGAGCACACACGTTCCACTCCCACGTGTCCGAAACGAGGAAGCAAATAATGCAGCAGACGGATTTGACGCTCGTCTGTAGGAGCAAAATCAGAATGCCCGCCTTCGGAGCCGTGGGCTAAATACTGTGATCCATCCCAGGTCAAAAAGGATTCACCTAAACCCGTTCCGGGAGCGACGATTGCGATCGGGCCATTCGCAACCGGTTCTCCTTTGTTTATCGTGATGATGTCCTGGCTGCGTAAGGCCGGGACCGCACGTGCGACTGCCTCTAGGTCGTTCATCAGGTGAGCGGCTTTCAGGCTCAAGTCGTTTGCCAGTGTGCTTTCATCCAAGACCCAGGGCAAGTTTGTAGTCTTCACGTGGCCATTGATTACAGGTCCAGCAACATCAAAAGAGGCGACATCGACCGACATCTTCACTTGAGAAAGGAATTTCGTGACCATCGCCTGCAAGCTGGGATAGTCGGCACTATGGACCTCGGTTTGAGCCAAGGGTGCGTGTGGCCCGGACTCGCGCGAGTAGATCGCCAGGTCTGTTTTCGTACCGCCAATGTCGCCTGCAATCAGCATCGTCAACTCCTAGTTAGCTATCTGAGCTGTCGCGTATCGTTCGCTATTTGGTTTCGATCCGCGCAGGGCGAAGTACAAGATGTAGAGGTAACAGATCACGGGAATGAAGAATGCATGATGAATTCCGATGCGGTCAGCAATTGCACCTTGGATCAGAGGGACGATTGCGCCGCCCACGATAGCCATATTCAGAATGCCGGATCCGTTTCCCGTCAAAGGACCGAGTTCAGCCACTCCAAGACTAAAAATGGTTGGAAACATAATGGAATTGAAAAAGCCAACGGCCAGGATGCTCCACATGGCGAAGTGCCCGTGCGTCAGCATCGATAGAATCACCAGCAATGAAGTACAAATCGCAAACCCGGCGAGCAGATGCCCGGCTCGAAACTTCCGCAATAGTCCCGCGCCGAGAAAGCGACCGACCATCGCACCGGCCCAGTAGAACGACACGTAACCTGCCGCACTCTTTGCGGACAATCCCGCAATGTCGGCCTGACCAAAGTAATTCACCAGGAAACTTCCAATGGAGACTTCTGCGCCTACATAGGCAAAAATCGCGAGCGCGCCCAAAACCAGATTGGGATGTTTCCAGACCGAATCGGCGCCCTTCGCCTCAGGACGGTATTCCGCGTGTGGGATCGTGGGCAGCTTTGATGTCGCAATAAGCACCGCCAGAAGGAGCAAAGCAATGCCAACCACTGTATACGGCATCTTTACAGACGCGGCTTGTTGTACGCGGTATAAATGCAGCGCCGTCGGCGAAAGGGCCTGCATTTCTTCGACGGCCAGTGGGGCGGTAGCAAGGATCAGTAGTCCCCCGAGCTTAGGGGCGATCGTGGTGCCGAGTGAATTAAATGCCTGCGTTAGGTCTAATCGGCTCGAAGCGGTTTCCGGTTTACCGAGCACCACCACGTACGGGTTGGCTGCTACCTGTAAGCCGGTGATGCCTGCTGCAAGTACAATCAACGATCCCAGAAACAGTGGGAACGAAGCAGAAGAAGCCGCCGGCAGAAACAGAAATGCACCCACGGCCATACAGAGCAACCCCGCCACCATGGTTTTCTGATAGCCGATTGCATTCACGACCTTCGACCACGGAATAGAAAACAAAAAGTAGGCCGAAAAGAACGCAAACTGAATCAGCATGACCCGCGCATAGCTGAGATCAAAGATCGATTTCAGGTGCGGAACCAGAATGTCGTTCAAACAAGTGAGAAAACCCCACATGAAAAACAGTGTTGTTACGATGGCGAGAGGGCGCGTGTAGCTTTGCGAAGGCGCACCCGCTGTCGTACCTGCCGCCGAAGCTGCTATTTCTGGAGTCGCCATTTCACTCATCTCCTACCACCACGTCTCAGCCTGTACACCGTACGTAAATCCATCGGTTCGATTCTGGAATGGAGTTCCGCCTACAAATCCGCGCAGCCCGTCGGACCAGTTTCCGTATGTCAAAAAGGCCCGAAGCACTGGCCGGCTAAAGAATTTTCGTCCAGCCCCGATTTGCGGCGCTATCGTAAACTTGCGCAGCCAGCCGTCGTAGAGTGGGCCAACCTGGCTGCGGGTGTGATCAAAACCGCCTTCAAAAGCAAGAGAGAGATATTTATTGAAGAAAATCTCCGGGCGAACTCCAAATGAGACCCATTGCTGCCAGGGATGCAAAGGGTTGCCATCTTTCGTTCGTTGGTACACAAGGATCGGCATGATCGCGAACTTATCGTTTGGCTGTAGCAAAAGTTGTTCGGTGATCAAGAACTGAGCCTGGCTGTTAATAAATGGGGTAGGGTTCTCTACAACCGTACCGCTTCCGTTTGAACTGAAATTGCTGGCAACGCCCGTTCCGTACTGAATGCTGAAGGCGTGGTAACCACCGTGCCACTCGAGATGTTGGAACTTGAGTCCAAAGGCTTCACCGCTGCTTGTAGGAATTACTGTTCCATCTGGTGCCGTACCGCCCTTGCTTGTTGCAAAATCAAACCAGGCGCCGTAAAGGCCAAATGGACCTTTCACGTCATACAAGCGGACATCAATGTTGCTCTTTGCGTAATTGCCATTCCGAGTCGTGATATCGGGCCGCGCTCCGGCCAGAAATGCTACCGCCAACTTCGAGATGCCCAACCGGACATCCTCGAAGCCTGCACCATAGCCACTAAGATCGAGCGGATAGAAATCGTTGATTTCAACATGCTGGCGCCGGTAATACCTTTCGCCCGCCCAGAAGATGGCATTTGGTTGGCTGTCACCTAAAAAGTCGCCGCCGCGAACAAACGCCTCGCGCAATCGAAACTGGTCGTTTCCACCGGGCGTAATCTGACCATTGACCAAAGTCTGAGGAAAGGAGGCAGAGTTCGTGGAGTTGGTGGTATTGGCCTCGATCATGACTTCCGTCTTGACCCAGGCTTGGTCCGGATGCTCTTCCGGGTTCAGCCAATTGTTAACGAAGATGAACTCCCCATAGGTTTCCGCTTCGTTTCCCAATCGGTATTTCGCTTCTGCACCAGGCGCCTGAAACGCGACCTGCTGTCCGCCTTCGCTATTCAATCCGTATCCCGAGCGGAGATATCCGTGAAATTCGAAAGCCCCTACCTGCCGCTGCAAACCCTCGATTTCGTTCTCCGCCTCCTGCAATTCGTCGTACGTCGGCTCCAATGGTACCTGGCCCTGATACTTCGCTCCCACTTGATTGGAGTTTCCGGTAACTACGTTTCGAGCCGCTCCCTGGGCTGCCAGTTCCGCCGCGGAGACTGTGCTCTCTTTTGTTTTGTTCTGCGTTTGCTTCTGGTTTTCGATTTGCTGCTCGAGAGTTGCGATTCGCTGCTGCATTTCCTTCGTGGTCTGCTCGTATTGTTGTTTCAGTTCCTGGAGTTGCTGCTGCAGATCGGCGTCTTGTTGGGCGGATGCGAATGTGTGCAGAAGGACCACAACCGCGACTATCGCAACCCCACCCGAATTGAAAGCGCCGCGCATGCGTCGACTCTTCGGTCTCCTAAAGCCGCGCGATACCCTCGCGCGATACTCATGACGAAGTGCAATCACTTTGCCGTTTCCCCAATAGCGTCGGTCAGCTCGTCCTGTGCCTGAGCGTATTCGAGTTGGGATTGCAGCAGGAGCGTCTGGGCCTCGAACTCTTGCGCGGCAGCGGCGTCGGCCTGTGAGTGCAGATAAGTGCCCTGTTGTAACTGCTGCGCGGAGACTCGCCTGGCTTCCTGGCGCGTTGCAAGCAGTTCCTGGGAAACCGCAACCATCTGTTGCGTGCGCTCCACCTTGTTAAAGGCGGTCTGTACTCGTACTTCGACTTCATCCGTAATTCGAGCCAAATTTTCTTTGGCTTGTGCCAACTGTGCGTCGCGTTCTCGAAGTGTGGCCCGCTTTTTTCCTCCGTCGAAGAGGTCATACCCAAAGTGAACGCCAAAGGTCCCGAAGTTACGGGCGAGAAAGGGCACGTTTTCCTGGTAGCTATAGCGAGCGAACGCCTCGATATCGGGTATGTACTCGCGTTTGGCCGCGCGTACGCCGGCCGAGGTTTTTTCCACCTCAGCCCGCGCTTCGGTGATCTCAGGCTGGGAATCCAATGCAAGTTTTATGCATTGCTCGCGCTCGCAGCTTTCTGGGGGCACCGGAACATCAGGATCGAGAGCAATATCAGCCTTGAGCGGGAACCCCACGATATCGTTGAACTTCAATTTCAGATCCGAAAGTTGAAGCTCCGTCGTCAGCAGATCCTGCTTCGCCTGCAGTAACTGGGCTTTACTCTCGATTAAATCTACTTCCAGTGTGCTGCCGTACTTTACCTGCTGCACGCGCTCGCCTTGCAAATCGTCGACGGCACGAATCTTTGCTTCGATGGCCTCGTGTTTGGACTGCACTACCAGAATGTTGTAATAGAGCTGGCGAACCTTCAGGGCAACATCGTTCTCAACACCACGGGCCTTTTCACGGCTTGCGTTCAGCTCCGCGCGTGCTGCGTCATTTCCTGATTTGATCTTAAACAGCTCGGTAAGGGGCTGGGTCAACCCTGTGCCGCTCACGATGAAGTTTTTATCGCCCTGGCTGATAATCAACTGTCGCGAAGGAATAGCGGTATTCGATATGGTACCCAGGCTGCCTGCAGGAAAACCGATGAACTGGGTATCGGTGGCGTGCGCAAATGCACTGTCATTCCTGATCGTTGGCAAGTATGCGCTTCTGGCAACTTCTTTTGCATGCTCCTCTTCTTCGACATGAAATGCCGCGATACGCACGGTGTGATTGTGCTTCAGCGCCAGCTCGACGGCTTCATGAAGATTGAGACGACGTGGTACGTTCGATTCCGGCTGCTGCGCGAAGGCAAATGTTAGCAAGCTGAAAAGAGAGACGAAGGCCGTCGCCCACTGACAGGACAAGCGATTTGGCGAATTTCTATGAGCGGTCATGATTTCGCTTCCTTAGGGGCGTGCAGTTGTTCCTGAATTGCGGTGAGATCGCCATAATTCAGCGGAGACTTGCGCAGCAGGACCACTAACATCAGCATGACCACGCACGCCCAAGCCACGAGATAAAAACCATCGTTAATGCTCAGCGTGTAAGCCTGAAGACGAACCCGGCTGCTAATGACGCCAACTGCCCGCCCTGTAGCTGCCGCAACTCCCGATGATTTCGAGAACAGTCCCGCGGCCAGCTGGTGGATGTTGGTATCCGTAATCCAGTTTCCGCTCTGTACGTGCAGGCCGAGGAGATTCGAGTGCAACTTCTCCCGTTGCGCGATGAAGTGACCCATGTAAACGGCGCCCAGTTCTCCTCCAAATAGCCGTACAACGTGAAAGAAGGCGGAGAAGGTCAAAATCCACTGCGGCTTCGATAACCCTCCTGAAAAAATTCCCTGCAAAATGATGGCCCCGACCAGACCAATAAACGCGAATGCCTGCCCAACGCCCATAAGTAGTTCGGTACGGTAATAGTTCGAGGCCGACCAGACGCTGGTAAGATCGGCATTCAGATAACAGGCAAACGCCACGCACACAAAGCCTGAGGCCAATAGGAAACGGGCGTCCACTTTATTCGCCAGCAGGAGCCCGGCAATTAACGCGATGAAGAGCAGCGGGAGGGCGCTCCAAATAATCGCAGGACCGATCTGATCGGCGACGAACCCCTGAACTGCCAACGACTGCGGAATCAAGATGATGGTCGACACCAGACAGAATCGAAACAAAAACAGTCCGACACCCAGCAGGACCGTGTTCCACTGCCGAATGTAGGGCACCGTGATCAGAGGATTAGGCATCCGCAGACGGCTCACGATGGCGCAGACAACCAGGAACGCGCCTCCGAAGAACAATGCATTGAAAAGTCCGGAACGCCACCAGTCAAGCCGCTCGCCTTGATCGATGGCCGCGTAAAGCATCGCCAGCCCCGTACTCCAGTACAAAAACCCAGCAAAGCTTGGAGTCGGGCCTGATTTCTTTGCCGCCGCTGCTTTGGGAATTCCGAAGTAGACGCACAGCATCATGAAAGCAGTAATCACCGCGGAGTTCCAAAACATCCAGTGCCATGAAAGATGCTCCCGGTACCAACCGTATAGCGATGGCGCAATGTTGACGGCCCCGTCCACAAAGGTCGCATACAGCGCAATGGTGTACGGAAGGAATCGAAGTGGAATGTTGCGCAGGGCAAAGGTCAGCGTCAGGGGATAGAACGTGCCTGAGGTAAGCCCGGCCAAAACCATGGCAACGATCATCAGGCTGTAACTATGGATTAACGGTGCTAGAAGACAGATCAACGTGAACGAAGTCGCGGCAAAGAACAGAATTCGCCGTGGTCCCAATAGAGCTCCAACATATACGGTGAAAGGTCCGATGAACATTAGGGCAATGTTGTAGGCGCTGCTGATCCACGAGCCGTCATCGAAACCAAATCCCAGACCTCCCTTGAGATCGGCCAGACCGAGCGAAATCATGCGTCCGGTAAGTGTGACTACGCCGGCGCCGATAATCACCCCCAGAATCCCGAGCAGCGGGCTTTTCGAGATCTCACTCGGCATCGCCGACGCGGCGGATTGCGCAATTCGGATCGGAGCATTCCCCGGTACCGCAATAGTAGAGGAGGCCATCATTCATTCCATCAGTGCTGTGTGCGGACAGTTACCACCGCGGAAAGTCCGGGCCGCAACTGCGACGAGAGCGATGAATCATCGAGCGTGATCTTGACTGGTATACGCTGCACGACTTTGGTGAAGTTCCCGGTTGCGTTGTCCGGTGGCAGCAATGCGAATTGCGAGCCGCTTGCAGGCGCAATCTCTAGTACTCGTCCCTTAAACACCTTGCCCGGATAAGTATCGACGCGAATCTCGGCTGGGTCGCCAGTTTTAATATTGGTCAACTGCGTCTCGCGGAAATTTGCTGCGACCCACCTGATGTTTTCCACGAATGTCATTACCTGGGTTCCGGGAGCGACCAGTTGTCCAGTCCGGACCTGCCGCTCGCCCACAGTGCCGTCGGCGGGAGCAACGATTCGCGTGTACCCGAGATTTACCTGCGCGACTTTGAGCGCAGCTTCCTTGGCGTGAAGGTCGGCCACGAGCTGACTGTCTTGCGACTCAAGCACGGCTTTCCCGCGCCGTTCAGCTTCCGCCGCCAATTCATTGCTTCGCAGCAAAGTGCGTGCCTGCGCCAAGTCAGCATCTCGACTTGCATATTGCGCCGTGAATCTTTGTTCATCGGCCACTGCTTTTTCCACTGTCTGTTGGGTGGTGGAATTGGTCTTGAGCAGCGCCTCCTGGCGGTCGCGCTCCAAGTGCGTGCGCGTCACATCCGCCTGCACGGCCTCTTTCCCTGCCTGTGCCGCCGTAATCTCGGCGTTGGCTTGGTCGATTCCAGCGAGCGCACGTTCAATCTTTGCATCCTGAAGTTGGCGCTGACGCCGGTTGTTTTCAAGAGCGGCTTTCGCAGCTTCGACTCCGGCAGCACTCTGCGCCAGCTGGGCCTTGTAATCGTCATCGTCAAGTTGAACCAGAACGTCGCCTTTGTGAACCTGTTGGTAATCGTTGACTTTTACCTCGCGGACCAGGCCCGGAACCTTTGTGCTGAGCGGGGTGAGATCACCGCGGACGTACGCGTCATTTGTGACCTGCTCAACGCGGCCACCTTCCCAGCTATTCCAGTTGCCGGTGATCGTGACAACAATGGCGACTGCCAGAAGGATGACGATCAACGATGTTCCGTGCTTTTGCCAGGCTGGTTTGGGACGTGAAGGAGCGTTCTCAACCACCTTGGGCGCGGTTGCAGGTGACGGAATGGTTGGCGGTATAGGAGAAGTTGCCATTGTGTTCAGGTGCCCCTCGAAAGCCTCGTTCTGCCGCGTTTAACGTTGCAGATCGCCCGCATCACCCGATCCAGTACTTCTGTCCCATCCCAAAGCTATATTCATGCGCCTACCACTTTCGGGTGAGTGATGCGATCGGACAAACCTTCTTGCCTTTTCCAGTAGCTCAGATATCCAGTCAGGGATTCAGCCACGCCAGAGGTTCAAGCACTTTCTTTGCCGTTCTCAACGGTGCCGTTTTCTCTGCTCGTTGACACTCTGGTGTTAGGAGATTCCCGATCAATTATTGGCATCTGACGAACTTCCGTCATACAAATGCAGGAAAGCGGTTCAGATGGTCTTCCTTCAATCTGGAATTGGGCGATTCATGCGCGACCGACCGGTTCGCTTTGCTTCTCCGGCTTGGAACGAAGATTGCACCAACTAGTCGGAATGCGCGATCCTGCAGTGATGGAACCTGAAGTAGACAACGCTGGCGACACTGAACAGGTGGGCGCTGCACTGCGAAGGCGTTCGACCTGGGAGCAGGCCGAAGGCAGCCCACTGCCGCTTGGCGTCACCTGGATTGAAGAGGAACAAGCATTCAACTTCGCTGTGCATGCTGAGCACGCCGAAAGTGTCAGCCTTTTGCTCTACACCTCAGCGGACTTGCTCAATCCATCGTTAACGTACCGTTTCGATTTTTTGCGGAACAAGTCAGGCCGGATTTGGCATTGCCGCATCCCGCTCAGCGAAATTGGTGACGCTCGTTATTACGGATACTCGGTTTCCGGCCAGGCGGTTTCTTACATCCATAGCTTTGACCCGCAGAAGGTTCTGCTCGACCCATATGCCAAATGCGTATTCTTTCCTCCGGAGTTTGACCGCAAGTCGGCAATGAGAGAAGGACCGAATGCTGGCAAGTCCCCACTCGGCATGCTGTCGGCCCGACACGAGACCTTCAATTGGAAGGGAATCTCGCCTCCGCATCACGAGTCGGACGCGATTATTTATGAGCTTCACGTGAAAGGCTTCACGAAAAATCCCAACTCAGGGGTAGCACCATCTCGTGCCGGAACCTATGCCGGGCTGATCGAAAAAATTCCATATCTAAAAGAGCTTGGGATTACGGTTGTCGAGTTGATGCCGATCTTTCAGCGCGATCCTCAGGAAGGGGACTACTGGGGTTACATGCCGTTGAACTTCTTTGCGCCACATTCTCAATATTCGAGTGCGGGGGCCGACGAACAGCATATTGAATTCAAGAATATGGTGAAAGCGTTTCACCAGGCAGGTATTGGGATTGTGCTTGATGTCGTTTACAACCACACCTGCGAAGGAGATCACCGCGGTCCCATCTACAGCTATAAAGGCTTTGACGGCGCCAGCTACTACATGGTGTCCTCCGATCCAACCAATCCTTACGCGAATTATTCGGGGACAGGCAACACTCTGAATTTTGGCAGAGGGCACGTGCGCAAAATGGTGATGGACAGCTTGCGCTATTGGAAACGGGAAATGCACATCGACGGGTTCCGTTTCGATCTCGCCTCAGTCTTCAGTCGCAATGAAAATGGATCTCTGAACTGGGGTCATGCTCCGATCTTCGCTGAAATTGCGGGCGATCCCGAGTTGGGCAAGCTACGGCTGATTGCGGAGCCATGGGACACCGGCGCTTATCAACTCGGCCGCGGATTCCCCGGCATAACCTGGCTTCAGTGGAACGGGCGTTTTCGCGATGACGTTCGTCGTTTCGTCAAAGGTGATTCGGGGATGGTCCCCGAACTCATGCGCCGTCTCTACGGCAGCGACGATCTTTTTCCAGATGATCGCCTCGATGCCTATCACGCCTACCAGAGCGTGAACTTTGTCACTTCTCATGACGGCTTTACGCTGTACGATCTCGTCTCCTACAACGAGAAGCACAACTTAGCGAATGGCAATAACAATCAGGATGGTACGGACGCCAACAACAGTTGGAACTGCGGTTACGAGGGCGATAAAGGGGCACCGGATGAAGTGTTGGCTCTACGGCGGAGGCAGGTAAAGAATTTCTTCTGCCTGCTCATGCTTTCGAACGGGACCCCAATGTTCCGGGCTGGCGATGAATTCCTAAACACGCAATTCGGCAACAATAATCCTTATAACCAGGACAACGAAACCGGATGGCTGGACTGGGGCCAGCTGCGAGCGAATCAGGACGTCTTGCGTTTCTTCAAGAACATGATTGCGTTTCGTAAACGTCATCCTTCTTTAGGCCGCAGCCGGTTTTGGCGGGAGGATGTCACCTGGTACGGAACCGGTGAGAAAGCTGATCTCTCAAACGACTCGCATAGTTTGGCGTTCTGTTTGCACGGATCTTCTCAAGACGATGACGACATCTACGTGATGATCAACGCGTACTGGGACCGGTTGGAGTTCCAGGTTCGAGAAGGAGCGGCAAAAGAGTGGAAACTCATTGTGGACACGGCTTTAGCGAGTCCTGGCGATTTCTCAGAGGGTGGTGAGTCTTTGCAAGTTACGAGTTATCCGGTCGCCCCACGATCAGTCGTGGTTCTCGTTAGGGCGAAGAAATAGTCGCTGCGAAGTCCAGAAGGAATGGAGTGTAAAGCATCATGAGTGGACGCCCGAAGGTCATTATTATAGGCGGGGGGTTCGGAGGTCTATCGGCGGCGCAGGCTCTGAAATCGGCGCCAGTAGATGTAACCCTGATTGACCGCCGCAACTACCACCTGTTTCAACCGCTCTTGTATCAGGTTGCCACTGGTTCGCTTTCGCCTGGTGAAGTCGCTGCACCGCTGCGCGGCGTCTTGGGTCGCCAGAAAAATACATGTGTGTTGCTGGGCGATGTTGAGGACATTGACCCCGTAGCCAAGCGCGTGCTGCTGGCTGACGGTGCGAGTTTCGAGTATGACTCTTTAATAGTAGCCGCCGGTTCGCAAACCTCTTACTACGGACACGACGAGTGGCAGAAATGGGCCCCGGGACTGAAGAGTGTGGAAGAAGCGACCATTCTTCGGCATAAGATTCTCTACGCATTTGAGGTCGCAGAACGGATACCCGACCCCGCACTGCGGCGCGCATGGCTTACGTTCACGATCGTGGGAGCAGGTCCCACGGGCGTGGAACTGGGCGGAGCCATTGCTGAGATTGCTCGGCAGACACTCAAACACGACTTTCGCTCTATAGATCCCAAGGATGCGCAGATTATTTTGTTGGACGCATCGCCACGTGTGCTGATGGCATTTCCCGAAGACCTGGCGCATAAAGCCGTGCTATCACTCGCGAAACTTGGAGTGCAAACAAAGATGGGCGCGATGGTCCATGAGGTCACTCGGGACGGCATAAGCTATCAGGCCAATGGTTCCACCGAAACGCTGTCCACCAAGACAGTGATCTGGGCGGGAGGTGTATCGGTATCTCCGCTAACCAGAACGCTGGCGAAGCGCACCGGTGCTGAAACGGACCGTACCGGAAGGATCAAAGTCGGCCCAGACCTGACCATTGCCAATTTTCCCGACATCTTTGTAGTCGGAGATATGGCCTTCTCTATCGACTCACACGGCAAGCCGCTGCAAGGGGTGGCGCAGGTAGCAATGCAGGGAGGGGCCTATGCGGCGAAGGCGATCGTGAGGAAAGTAAAAGGTAAACCGAAGCCAGCACCGTTCAGCTACTTCGATAAAGGAAACCTTGCCGTCATTGGACGGGCGTCCGCGGTGGCCAATGTTTTCGGCGTGCATCTCTCGGGTTTACCAGCGTGGATGGTATGGGCGTTTATCCACCTCGCGTACGTCGTAGAGTTTCAGAGCCGCATTGTGGTTTTCATGAAATGGGCAATCCAGGATGTGACTTTCAGCCGCGGATCGCGGCTCATTACTGGCGTGGCGCCTACGGACTTCAACTTCAACGATGCTGTTGCTGCGAAGGAACGTGCGGTTAAGCCCACCGCTGAGAAGAAGAGTGAACCAGCAGTTGCTTGAGTCCCTCGGTCAAGCTAATCTGACCATTGCCGACAATTCGGACCGGGGAACGCCCAAAGGAAGTTCGACTCCATGCATGGCGACCTCTTTTGTCGACTAGGCGTGGCGTGCTAGCCTACTCAGAACAATAACGTTCGCCTATCTCGTGGCGTTCACTCTGGCTTATTTTTTGGGCAATACCAAAGCCAGTGCCATCGCCAACGTTGATTAATCGGCCTGGGGAGCTGGGCTTGGCTGCCGCAAACAAAAACCGTACGCCACGTTCAATCGACGAACGGTCTCACGTCGATTGCATTGACCTCGTAGTTCGCCAAGGCACGCTGGTCCCGGGTTCCGAGGTTGTAGCGACCTCATGGGGGCGTTGTTTAACCGCACATCACCTCGATCCGGAGCTTCAAACCGCACCGCACATCATCACCGAGAAAGAAATAAAAGACTGCCGGGAGCCATTGCGCAATCTTATCTTGCAGGCCCAGGAGGAACTCGATCGTCTGTATGCCATTGTCGGACCACAACAGCATGTGGTTCTGTTATGCAATAAGGACGGGGTGGCGATTCAGCACCGCGGCGATGAATCAGCGGCAGACGTTTATAAGGATCGCGGGATCTGGCTTGGTGCAGTCGTCTCAGAGCAAATGGAAGGCACGAATGGAATCGGGACCTGCCTTACTGACCAACGAGCCACGATGGTACTTCGAGGGCAGCATTTCCGCACGCGCCATATTGACTTAAGCTGTGCAGGCGCGCCCATTTTTGATCCCCTGGGTCGACTGACTGCGGTGCTGGATACCTCATCGATGAACCCGCAGACCACAGAGCAGTCCCTCGCCTTGGCCATGGCTGCAACAAAAGTATCTGCCCGGGGTATCGAGGAGCGTATATTCCGCGAGTATTTCCGACAGGCGTGGAACATTGCAGCCGCTCCGTGCGGAAATAGTGAGATAGCGGCTCTGCTCGCGGTCGACAATGATCAACAAATTGTGGGCGCAGACCAGATCGCTCGTCGGCTCTTCAGCCTCAATGACGAACTGCTGAACCGGGGCATGGTTCTGGCGACGATCTTCGAACATGATTCCTCAATCTTTCGTTGCAAGCGGATGCAAGATGTGCCGGCTCGTCTGCTTCGGAAAGGAACTGATGAGCCATGGAATGCCTTGATTACTCCCCCAATTTGCGGGATGAGTGGCTGGTGCTCTCCTTCGGACGCCCTACTTCACTCACGACCACGATTCGGCATGCTCGCACATCTGCCACTTTCAGTGGATCCGCCCACCAAACGCGGAGGCCTTGCACCCGTGCACGTCAATCGTGTATGCGAATATATAGAGTCGCATCTGCAGGAAAATATCGGGCTGGAAATGCTCGCGGGTCTTGCACAATTGTCTGTTCATCATTTTGCCCGCGCGTTCCGCCAATCGCTAGGGATACCACCGCACAACTATATAGTGCAACGACGTGTCGAGCATGCTCAGCAGCTGCTACGAAACACTGACCTTCCACTCTCGGAGATTGCGATGAAGGCAGGTTTCACGGACCAAAGTCACCTTGCCCGACACTTCCGGACAAGTTTCGGTGTTTCTCCTAGCCTAGCTCGCCATCGATTCAGGACTGCGCCTGACATCCTTCCTCGTCGCCCCGCGCACGCTGGAAGCTAACTATCCAGCAAGAACGTACCGATCACGCACCCTTCATCCAAGACACTTCATCCAGGCTTTGCCATCATCGCCTCACTGTAGGTGAAGCAAAGAACAGGGAACGGATTGCAGCCCTGGATATCGATATCCCTAAAAGTTTACGGAATAGGTCGGAATCTCAGTAGTCATCGATTTCGAGCAGCATCTTCCCGTCAGGTTGCTGGACTAGCGTTCCGTGAATCGCACGGTGCCGACTCAGAAACTGTTCGGCCTGCGTCTGTGTCGGATCACAAGAGAGGAGGACAGACACGAATGCCCCGGAAACAATGTGATGACAAACTGCGAGTGGAGCAATCTCGGGAAATGTCTAAGCTGATTGCGATCATTGATGACGACGACGCTATACAAGATTCGCTGCGCGACCTAATGGAGGCGGCTGGACTGGCCGCACGGTGCTTTGGATCCGCAGAAGAATTCCTCTCATCAGGTTTTCACCGTCAAGCCGCGTGCCTGATCACTGACATCCTCATGCCGAAGATGTCGGGTCTCGAACTGCAGACCAGGCTGAAAGAGGAGGAATGCGACATCCCGATCATCTTCATTACTGCTTATGGAGATGCGGGAATGCGGATGCAAGCGATGAAAGACGGCGCGATCGAGTTCCTTCCAAAGCCGTGCGATCATCAATTGTTGCTTAAAACAGTCCGAGCTGCACTTGGTATCTGAGCAACCGATTGTTGCAATTATAGACGGAGCCAGAAGTAGTGCCCTATGGCATGGGATGTAAAGGACCGAAAAGCAAGCCCATGCTCACCCGACTTTTTCCGCGACTTGTGAGAGCGCATACTCTTCCAGTTTCTGCGCATCGCTGTTGAATTTGCGGATGCCTTCGGCCAACTTCTCTGTGGCCATAGCATCTTCGTTATGCATCCAGCGGAACTCTTTTTCGCTCAAATGTAGGCGCTCATCTTTGCTTGCCCTGGCGGTGGCGGGATCAAGTTTGCGCTCCACAGTCCCCTCAGTCTGCTCCAATTGATCGAGCAGGTCGGGGCTGATCGTCAGAAGGTCGGATCCGGCGAGGCGGACGATCTGATTCAGGTTGCGGAAACTTGCTCCCATGACCTGTGTCTTGTAGTCATATTTCTTGTAGTAGTTGTAAATGCGGGTGACCGAGGCAACGCCGGGGTCCTGGTCAGGTGGGATCTCCTTGTCGCCTCCCTCCCTCTTATACCAGTCGTATATTCGTCCGACGAAGGGCGAGATCAGAGTCACTCCAGCTTCTGCGCAGGCAACTGCTTGGGCGAAACTGAAAAGCAACGTCAGGTTGCAATGAATTCCTTCCTGTTCCAGCTCGTTGGCCGCCTGAATCCCTTCCCAAGTGCTGGCGATCTTGATCAAGATCCGCTCGCGGGGCACACCTTTCTCCTGGTAAAGCGAGATGAGCTTGTGCGCCTTTGCGACGGTTCCGGGAGTATCGAAACTGAGGCTCGCTGCGACCTCAGTTGACACGCGTCCGGGAACTACCTTGAGAATTTCGCTTCCGAAAAGAACGAACATCTGGTCAATGAACTCTTCGGCCATCTGCGCGTGGCTACCGCCCAGTTCGGAAGCCTGCTCGGCCGCCTCTTCAACCAGGTGCCGGTAGGCCGGCATCTGGGCAGCATGATAAAGGAGAGAGGGATTGGTGGTTGCATCCTGCGGCCGGTGGCGATGAATTGCTTCAATATCGCCGGTGTCGGCAACGACTGTCGTGTACTGTTTTAAAGACTCAAGCAACGTCATTGTTTTCTCCTGTGATTCAATCTTAGTAATCAATCTGGGTGTTGTTCACATCCACCAGCTCAGCTAGTTTTTCTTCGTCGCGACGATCACCGGCGCCGGCGTGAGCAGCTTCTCAATCGCGCGGCCCATTGTGGCATTCATCTCAGCTACAACGGCAGGCACATCGCGCTTTCCGACCGTTCCGATCTCGGACACATCGTTTGTCCAAACAGTCGCGCCGGTGACAAGGCTTGTCATCTGGGCAGAGATCGCAACCTCAACCTTGACAGCGCCGCCGTAGTCAACTTCCTCAAGCTTCTCGAGGCGTCCGCTAAGAACGTAGTCGATATCTGAGTGTCCATCGTACAGCTTTACCTGTGCGAAATTTCCACTCGCGCGTAAACGTTCAGTAACCGCATTTGTCACGAATTCGCGCGGATCAACCGCCCACCGGTGATAATTGTAAAAACCGATCTCTTCCGGAGAGGTTTTGTACACGATGGCGCCTTGCCGTAGGTAAGTGGGGGATCTGAATTCTCGTACCGCCAATGACGTGCGGACGCCTTCTTGTGCCGGAGGATCGGTCGGCGCCTGCAGGTGGAGAGTGTAGTAGTTCGGATACCTTGCTGCGCCGCAACCGCTCAAAATGATCAGCGCCGCCAATCCGAACCAGACTGCTGTATGTTTCTTCATATCGTCGTCCTCTTCAATTCTTCTGAGACGTTTCTGCATCCGCGTTTATTTTGGAACCTTGCGGTTTTGCGGCTGCTTGATTCGAATCAGGCTCCACGGGCGCTGCTTCAGCGAGTCCGTCAGTTGATCCAGGTTGTCCGTTGCCACGCGCAGGTTTTCCACGGTATCGTCCATCTTGTAGTCATTTGCACGGACTATTACTTGCATGTCGCCCAGCAATGCCTTGGCTTGCTGCAAAGTGGTCTGCAACTCTGCCAGATCCTTGCGAAGCGGTTCACGCGCATCCGTGACTGTGCCGTTCACATTTTGGATGGTTGCATCCGCGTGCTGGGTTAGCGTGTTCAGTTGATCGGTGAGACGATCAATTTTCGGGCCTTCGGTTGCCAGCATTCCATTGACGTTGTCGAGTACAGCTTGAATTTTCTGCTGATTAGGTTTGCCGGTCACAGTATTCAGATTCGCGAGAAGACTGCGCGCGTCGCCCGTGATGCCTGCGAGTTCTTCGCGGGCCTGTGTGATCAGGCCGTCTGCATTATCCGCGACCGTGGCCATCTTTCCCGCAATCTCATCCAGGCTGGCGGCTTCCTGCGACGGAATCGACGATCCGGGCGGAAGTCGCTTTGCGTCATTGCTGCCGGTGGTGATCGATAGCGCAGCACCACTCATGACGCTGACTAAACCGAGTTTGGCCACGGACTTCTCATTGAGAGGAGTGTCCTCCTTCACGTCGAGCAGGATCTCGATTTTCGTAGGATCAGTGGTCGCGGGGCGAACACCCTTTACCTTTCCGACCTCGATTCCACCAAAGAGGACCGAAGCACCCGGCTCAAGTCCACCGGCATAACGAAGATATGTCTTGTACGGAACCGTTCCCCCGGTCAACTGCGCGTTGACGAGGTAGATGACGGTGACTGCCAGGATCGCAAAACACCCTAGTACGAAAGCGCCGACCTTTGCCTCGGTTGTCACACTCGTGTCTCCTGAGCCTGCAAGTATTTTTCAAGGTAAGCGGCCACTGCGGGCGTTTGTGCCATATTGTCAGGAACGCGATCCATAAACTGCCGCACGCGCGGGTCCTGGCTGGCCCTGATTTCGTCTTTCGTTCCCACCGCGCGGAATTTCCCCTTGAAGAGCATTGCAATGCGGTCGGCGATGCGGAAAGCGCTCGGCAACTCATGGGTCACGACGATCACTGTCACTTGGAACACCTCTTTAAGGAGCACAATGAGTTCGTCCAGTTCCGCTGCCACGATGGGATCGAGCCCGGCAGAAGGTTCATCCAGCACGACAATTTCCGGATCCAGCGCCAGCGCCCGCGCGACGGCAGCGCGCTTCTTCATTCCGCCCGACAGTTCCTGGGGATGTAACTTCCCGAAGTCTGCCAGTCCAACCACCGCCAACTTCATCCAGACCATCAGTTCGATAATCGATGGCGCGAGCCGGGTATGTTCCCGAAGGGTCAGCGCTACGTTGTCTTCGACCGAAAGCGAATTGAACAAGGCGGCGCTTTGAAAAGCTACTCCCACGGACCGGCGGACTTTTTTGAGTTCGGCCGCCGAACAATGGGTAATGTCGATCCCCTTTACAAGCACAGTGCCCGACTTGGGGCGCTCCAGCCCAAGAATCTGTCGCAAAAGCGTACTCTTGCCCGAACCGCTGCCGCCCAACAAGACCATCGTCTCTCCATGTTCGATGTCGAGACTGAGGTTGTCGAGCACACGACGCCCATCGTATTCAACCACCAAGTCGCGAATCGAAATGATTGACATCAGCTTTTCACCGTGAAGTAGAAGATCGCTGTAAAGACGGCGTCGGCAAGGATCACGAGAAAAGTCGATTTGACCACGGCGCTCGTCGTAGAGCGGCCCACTGAATCCGGACCACCGCGGACGCGAAATCCTTCGAGACAACTCACCTGGGCAATGATCGTGGCGAAGGCCACGCTCTTGATCAGTCCCATGATTACATCTCGCAACTGGATAGATTCGAGCACGTCCCGCACATACAGTGCCGGAGAAAGGTGCGTGCTGAAGAACATGAATAGACCGCCGGCTAAAATGCCACAAACATTCGAGAGGATGCTGAGACAAGGAACGGTGATCAAAGCAGCCAGGTACTTCGGAGCCAGGACAAACTCTATCGGTTCCAGCGCCATGACCCTTAGTGAATCGAGTTCCTCCGTCACCTTCATGGTGCCGATTTCGGCTGCAAACGCCGACCCCGAGCGGCCACTGACAGCAATGGCCGTGAGCAGCGGGCCGAGTTCACGCGTAAAGCCGACCGCAACCAGATCAATGACATAATTTACGGCGCCGAAACGCCGCAGTTCAGAGGCCCCTTGCATGGCGAGAATAAATCCAGTGCAAATGGCCATCACCGATACCATTGGCAGTGCGTCCACTCCGATCTGCAACATCTGCCGCACCGATTCTCGCCAGCGATAACGGTTCCCCACAAATGGCAAGGCGCTAGCCATGCTGCGCAACGTGGACCACCACTGAATGTTGACACTTCCGACGTAGTCGAGATGATTGATGGTGCTCCTACCGACGTCTTCCAGAACATTTGGCATCAATTCACCTCAACTCTGGCGGAACGGCCTTACAGCCAGTCTCGAATACCGCTTGCAAGCCTGTAACCTCAAACAAACGCACTATGCGACCTTGCAGTCCCTTCAAACACAATGTCGCTTGACGATTGCGCGCGACCTTGAGTGCTTCAAGCAGGGTCGCGATGCCGGCGGCGTCAATAACGGAGACCTCCGTCAGATCCACGATGATGATTTTCGGTGGTTGCCTTTGCAAGATGGCCAGAAGCCGATCGCGGAGATCTGGCGACGAATCGATGCCTAGATGGCCATGCAAGCGCACCAACGCGCGTTCTTCGGAGCGCTCCACGGTGATGTCAAGACTTTCGCCGCCGGTCACTAACCCTCCCGTCAACGCAATCACCCAGGCTCGCTCATCGCATGCAAGCTTCCATACAAAAACCGATAACCATCACTTGCTCATCTGTTTCCATCAGAGCTGTTTAGGTGCTCACGTCTGAGACCGGGGATTTCGGCGAGCGGTTTTGCTGAGAGAACTATGACAAGCATTTGGCACGTGACAGAGCCGGAACCTCTTACACATTGTGCAATGTGCGATGGTCACTTTGCAGAGCGCAAAAACCAATCCTCGAGTTAAAAGGGATAGATTTAGCGCCGCTTTTCATAATGGATTGGAACGATGAATGTTCATTTCACAAAAATCCTTGCACGCTCAGCACAGCAGACATGGTGTGTTCCTGCCCCGGCCCTAGAGTCACCGCACCGCCGATGATGTTGCTCGCTTCGACGCATAGAAACTGCGTCCATTCGCCCTCGCCAAGGTCGCGCAACCGACTAGCGCCTTCTTGCCAGGGATTCCAGACTACTGTAGTGCTCGAATTCGCCTTCTGTAGTCGAATTCGACGACGCATTTTCGTATCGAGCAAATCGATAGCGTTCTTGGTATTTATGAACGCATTGTCCGTTTGCGAGGCGATGGTCACGTTCCCGAGCTGCATCTTCTCCTTGTTAGCGTCGGTATTGTCAAGAAACGAAGTTCCATCGAGACCCTGCAAACGCACGCTATGGATGTCCGCCACTCGATTATAGGTGTGCAGGGCTTCTTCAAGGCGCAGAGGTGTTCTGCCGGTATTCGTGCAGATCAGCTCGAGGGTGAGCTCGGAACCAAAGGTGGCCCGGTACTCAAGACGAAATTCGGCGGGCCACCACTGCCGCGTTTGCTCGTCACTCTCAATCGACATGCTCACAGTGATTCCGGCTCTGGTCTCAACGATAGACCCGAGCTGCCATGATCTTGTGCGCACGAATCCGTGCGCTGGAGCGTGAGGATCGTCTGCCTTGCCGCGAAACCAAGGAAAGCAGATCGGAATTCCGCCTCGAATTGCCTGGCCCTCCTCCCATCGCGATTTCGAGCTGAGAAAGAGCACCTCTTCGCCGCCAGCCGGGCGCCAGGAAGTCACGTGTGCCCCGTGCATGTACATTTCGCCGCGCGCAAGCGGACTGGTAATGTCGATCCGCGCAAGCGCGCCAGCGCCTTCGCACACGCGCGCGACGTGGGGAATTCCGAAGCGGCGATCCAGTTCCGTTACGTCCAAAACTGCATTCATATTGCTTTTTCAGAGGAAGACAGAAAACGGCAGCTGTCGGGCTGCGCCATATAATTCTAACTGCAAACCGAAGACCAATCTCCAGACCGCGAGCTGCGTTACAAAAGACACCTATTCCTGGCGAATTGCTACTTTACTGTCGCTACGCTGACAAGCATTTGGCAGATGACGGAGCATCCTCAGTCATTGCCGGAATAATTCCGGAGTCGCCGTGGGTGCCTGAACCTTAACTGCATGTAATACCAATCCGCTCCACGAATCTTGCAAACTGTCCGACTTTGGCATAGCGAATGCGAGGACGGTGGATAAATTCGACCCAAGGCGTTCGAGGGAAAGCTCATGCTGAAATCGTTATTCCTAATCACCATCATTTGTGCGGTTGCGTTGCCGGCTTTTTGCCAGCCGTCAGCGAAGTATGAAGTGGCTACAATCCTCGACGTTAAGCCGCATCAATCTGCTGGCGATAGCTCGTCGTCCGCGGCCGCTAGTTACGACGTTTCCGTTAAAGTTGCTGGCACCATTTATCTGGTTCTGTACACCGATACATTGGGCACAAGCACAGTAAGGTATGCTGCCGGTCGAGAACTCCTGGTGCACGTCGGGAAGAACACCATCACCTACAACGACATTTTGGGCCGATCGCAAGAAGTGCCGATCATCAGCCAGAGGCCGGCCAGAACTACTGGCCAGCCGAAGTGATTGCCTAACTTGAGCGATCAATGAACGAAATAATCGTCGCGCTGCCGAGCGGAAGGATTGTGGAAGAAATTTCACGAGTTTTGATGCGGGCCTTCACACCTGGAATTAACCTCTAACTTGATTCGCGGCCTGATAGCGTAAACGAGAGACATAGCATGAGTGACAAGCTTCCCGTCGTCTATCTAGCAAGACATGGCAATACAGCTTGGACACACTCCGGTCAGCACACCGGCCTCACCGATCTGCCTTTGACCCCGGATGGCGAGCGCAATGCCGTGCGCCTTGGAGAGCGGATGAAGGAGTTGACCTTTGCCAGGGTTTTTACCAGTCCGCTGCAGCGTGCTGCTCGAACCTGTGAACTGGCGGGATTCGGAGCTGTCGCCGAAAGCGATCGTGATCTGGTGGAATGGAACTATGGGAAATACGAAGGGCTGACCTCCGGGCAAATTCTGCAACAACGCCCAGACTGGGATCTGTTTCGTGACGGTTGTCCGGGAGGCGAATCGCCCCAACAAATCGGCGAGCGGGCCGACCGAGTTGTCCAGCGGATCCGCAGCGTGCCGGGTGACGTTTTGCTCTTTTCGAGCGGACACTTTATCCGCGTATTGGCTGGCTGCTGGCTGGGTGTGGGGCCCGCTGGAGGCAGATTTTTTCTGCTAAGCCCCGCCAGCCTCAGTGCGCTTAGCTATGAACACAATCTGTCCCGGGCTGCGGTTCGGCTGTGGGATGACGATCGCCATGTAGGAGCGTGAGCGGCAACGGCGAAACCTTTCGATGCCGTAAATAATCAATGTTATATACACAGGATTGCGAGGTCCTCGAATGAGCACAAAAACCGTAGTGCAACCAAAAACCGCGAAGATCGTCCCCATGGCGACGAAGCCAGAAAATCTTTCCGACCTTCTCCAGCAATACGGCGGCAACCTGATCCGATTCGCCGGAACCGAAGGGGCCCTTTATGAGAGGCACCTGATTTTTGATCGCGCGATCGACCCAAAAGTAGCGAGCACACGCGAACGCTTCGAAGCGTTCGCGCACTCTGTGCGCGATGTTGTAGCGCACCGCTGGGTGCAAACCAAGACTACATACGAGCGACAAAATGCAAAACGGGTTTATTACCTGTCTATGGAATTTCTTCTCGGGCGTTCGTTGGCTAACAATGTCACGAACCTATTGTTGGACCCCATAGTTCAGCATGCCGTCAAAGAAAAAGGAATCGACTGGCTGGAGCTGATCGAGCAGGAACCGGATGCTGGACTGGGTAATGGCGGTCTCGGACGCCTTGCTGCATGCTTCCTCGACTCGATGGCTACCATGCAACTTCCTGCAACCGGTTATGGTTTGCGATACGAGTACGGAATGTTTCGGCAATCATTTGAGAACGGATGGCAGCAGGAAACGGCCGACAATTGGTTGCGCGACGGTGATCCATGGGAGATCTGCCGTCAGTACGAGGCAGTGGAAATTAAGCTGAACTGCAGCTTCAAGGTCCGGGACGGGAAGGTTGAGGTGATCCCGAATCGGCCATCCAGCTTGCGCGGAATTCCATTTGATCGCCCAGTGGTTGGGTACGGAGGAAAGACCATCAACACTCTCCGCCTATGGGCCGCCGCTGCCCCCGACTACTTCGATTTTCAGGAATTTGGCACAGGCGATTTCGTGGGCGCGCTGGGTGGAACACTCGAAGCGGAATCGCTGACCCGCGTGCTCTATCCAGATGACTCTACGATGGCGGGACAAGAATTGCGTTTCATGCAGGAGTACTTTTTGGTCGCCTGTTCCCTGGCCGATTTGATACGTCGCTTTCAGCGGCACAACACCGATTGGGAGAAGTTGCCGGAGAAAGCAGCCATCCAGCTGAATGACACACATCCTTCCATGACAGTCGCGGAATTGATGCGCATTCTGCTAGACGATGCGCACCTTGGATGGGACCAAGCATGGGAGCTGACCAGCAAAACCCTGGCCTATACGAACCATACATTACTGCCCGAGGCTCTCGAGAAATGGCCAGTGGCATGGTTTGAACTCCTTCTCCCGCGCCAACTGGAGATCATCTACGAGATCAATCGTCGGTTGCTCGATGAGGCCCGCGTTCGATTTCCTGGGGATGAGGGCCGAATTGAACGCGTCAGCCTGGTGGAAGAAAAGCCTTCACGAAAAATTCGGATGGCAAACCTCGCTATCGTAGGTTCGCATAGCACGAACGGGGTTGCCGCCGTTCACTCGAAATTGTTACGCACGACAACCGTTAAAGATCTGGCCGACATGTTTCCTGAACGTTTCAACAACAAGACGAACGGGGTTACGCCACGGCGCTGGCTGCTGGAAGCGAATCACGGCCTTTCGGGAGCCATCACCGAAGCGATCGGTAACGAGTGGATCACGGACCTTAGCCAGCTCAGTCAGTTAAAAGCGCTGGCCGGCGATCCGGGTTTACAGGAGGCATTCCACACTTCAAAGCGTGAAGCCAAAGTAAGATTCAGTGACTGGCTCAAGACGACATCTGGACAAATCGTCGATCCTGAAACAATTTTCGATTGCCAGATCAAGCGCATCCACGAATACAAGCGGCAACTCCTGAACGCGCTGCGAATCATCGTTTGCTACAACCGCTTGCGGGAAAATCCAAACTTGGAGATGGCGCCGCGCACGTTCTTCTTTGCCGGCAAAGCTGCGCCTGCTTATAAGCTCGCCAAACTCATTATCAAGTTCATCAACAATCTGGCAGGCACGATCGATGGAGACCCAATTGTGCGCGGGCGGATTAAGGTCGTCTTCCTGCCTGAATATAATGTCTCCCTGGCGGAGCGTTTGATCCCTGCCAGCGACGTCTCTAACCAGATTTCGACGGCGGGATATGAAGCCAGCGGAACGAGCAACATGAAATTCATGATGAATGGAGCTCTGACTGTGGGCACTCTTGACGGCGCCACCATTGAAATGGCCGAGGAAGCAGGAAAAGAGAACCTGTTCCTGTTCGGCCTCACAGTGGAACAAGTTCAAAATAGTCAGGCCGGGTACGACCCGCACTGGCACTATGAACACGAACCCGAGACACGAGCTGCGCTAGACCTTATCTTTTCTGATTACTTCAGCCGTAACGAACCCGGGGCCTTCGCTCCAATTCGCGATACTTTGCTCACCAACGGCGATCATTACATGCACCTGGCAGACCTTACATCTTATGTTCAGGCGCAAGATCGGCTCGGGGATCTTTATGCCAATCGTCCCGAGTGGGCGCGAAAAGCCATCCTGAACATTGCCAGCTCAGGAAAGTTCTCGAGCGACCGCACCATTCACGAATATGCAACCGAAATCTGGAAGGCGGAACCATGCCCCATACTTTAGAAAACAAATCCGTCACAGAAGGTCCGGCGATTTCTCCTCTCGCAGGGAAACCCGCGCCCAACGAACTGCTGATCGACCCAGCGCGCTTGCAACGAGACTATTACGAGCGCAAGCCAGACGTAACCGACCACAACCAACTCGTCGCTTTCGGCACCAGCGGACATCGCGGCTCAGCACTTCACGGCACGTTTAACGAGGCGCACATTCTGGCAATTACGCAGGCGATCTGCGAATACCGCAAAGGTCAGAGCATCGACGGTCCTTTATATATGGGAAAGGACACTCATGCAGTTTCGGAGCCCGCACAGCGCACTGCCCTCGAAGTGCTGGCAGCGAATGGGGTTGAGACGATCATTCAGGAAAATGGCGGCGTTACCCCGACACCTGTCATCTCCCACGCAATTCTCGTCTACAACCGCGGACGGAAGGAACACTTCGCCGATGGTATCGTAATCACGCCGTCACACAATCCACCCGAGGACGGAGGATTCAAGTACAACCCGCCCAACGGCGGCCCCGCCGACACGGACGTAACCGGCTGGGTGCAAAATCGCGCCAACGATTTATTGCGGTCCGGAAACAAAGATGTAAAACGCGTTCCCTTCGAAAAGGCCATCCGGGGAACCAGCGTGCATCAGGAAGATTTCGTGATGCCGTTCGTTCGCGACCTCAGAAACGTCGTCGATATGGACGTGATCCGCAACGCACGCCTGAAACTTGGAGCGGATCCTCTGGGCGGTGCCTCGCTGCCATATTGGGATCCGATCAATTCGATTTACGGACTGGAAGTGGAAGTCGTGAATAGAAAGATCGATCCGACCTTCTCATTCATGACCGTGGATCACGACGGCAAAATCCGCATGGATTGTTCGAGTCCCTATGCCATGGCCCGGTTGGTCGGGTTGAAAGATCAATTCCAGCTGGCTTTCGGGAACGATACCGACGCGGACCGACACGGCATTGTTAGTCCAACTGCCGGATTGATGAATCCCAATCACTATTTGGCAGTAGCGATCCGATACTTGCTTACGCACCGGCCACGGTGGCGGCAGGATGTCATTGTTGGAAAGACGTTAGTCAGCAGCAGCATGATCGACCGAGTGGTCAGTAAACTCGGACGCCGCTTGTCCGAGGTGCCTGTCGGTTTCAAATGGTTTGTGCCGGGACTTGTCGATGGCTCGTTCTGCTTCGGCGGTGAAGAGAGTGCCGGAGCAAGCTTCCTTCGCCAAGACGGGACTGCGTGGGCGACGGACAAAGATGGTCTTATTATGGTGCTGCTCGCGGCCGAGATTACTGCCTCGACAGGAAAGGACCCCGGCGAGCATTATCGCGAACTGACGGTAGAATTCGGCACGCCGTATTACACACGCATTGATGCGCCGGCTACCCCCGAGCAGAAAGCCAAGTTGCAAGCACTCTCGCCCGAGGCAGTGAAGGAGTCAGATCTGGCGGGCGAATCCATCGTTGCCAAGCTGACTAAGGCTCCGGGCAATCAGGCTCCGATTGGTGGGTTGAAAGTCACAGCAAAGAGCGGCTGGTTCGCGGCACGGCCGTCCGGCACCGAAAACATCTACAAGATTTACGCAGAGAGTTTCAACAGCGAAGCACATCTCCATGCGATTCTGAGCGAAGCGCAGGAAATAGTGAACAATGCCCTCAACGCCGGATCTGGCCAATGACTCACGGCGCCGGAGAAATAAAGGTCCCTCCATTTCCGTCCGAGTACCGTGCTTCGGGGGTGTTGTTGCACGTTACATCTCTCCCGTCGCCCTACGGCATCGGTGATCTCGGACCGGCGGCCTTTTCCTGGGTCGATCGTCTCCATGACACTGGCCAGCGTTGGTGGCAATCCCTTCCCCTCGGACCAACGGGTTATGGGAATTCGCCCTATCAACCGATGTCGTCATTTGCCGGGAACGCTCTGCTGATCAGTCCCGAGAGCCTGATATCAGACGGATTGCTGGCCGAGAAGGATTGCGATTCTCACTTCCCGTCCGACTTCGTTGACTACGATGCAGTGGTTCCTTTCAAAGCCCGTCTTATCCAAGTGGCGTGGAAGCACTTCAAGTCTGGAAGCTGCCCGGCTCTGCGGCCGCAATACGATGAATTCCGAAATAACCACGAACATTGGCTGAACGATTACGCGCTATTCCGTGCGTTGAAGGCGAAGTACGACGGCGCATATTACCTCGACTGGCCCGAAGAGATGGTTCAGCGTCGACCGGAGGCTTTGGCTACTGCGCGTCGTGAATTAGCGGATGAAATCGAGCAGGTCTCCTTCGCACAGTTCCTACTCTTCCGCCAAGGAGATCAACTTAAGACCTATGCGCGTTCCAAAGGGGTGCGACTAATCGGAGATCTTCCTTTTTTTGTTTCTCCGGATTCCAGTGATGTCTGGGCGAATCCCGATTTATTTCTGCTTGACGAGCATCACCGTCCACGCTTCGTCGCCGGCGTTCCTCCCGACTACTTCAGTGCGCAAGGACAGTTGTGGGGCAACCCCGTCTACAACTGGGATGCACACCGCTCGGCCGGCTACCGATGGGCTATCGATCGCATCCGTGCTCTGCTCGCTCACGTGGATGCGATTCGGCTGGACCACTTCCGGGGATTTGCCGCCGCCTGGCATGTGCCCGCGGGCGCGCCAACGGCTCAGGCGGGCCAGTGGATACAAGGTCCGGGTGCGGACTTTTTCGAAGCTGTATCCAAAGAGTTGGGCGGCTTGCCGTTTATCGTCGAAGATCTCGGAATCATTACTCCGGATGTCCGGTCGTTACGTGACCAATTTCAACTCCCGGGAACACGTGTTTTGCAGTTTGCTTTCGATGGTCATACCGACAATCCATACCTGCCTCACAACTTCGTCAGCAACACTGTGGTCTACACCGGCACACATGACAACCCGCCAACTCGGGAGTGGTATGACGAGTTGCCAGATTATCAGCGCCAGAACTTCTGGAGCTACTTAAACCGAGCACCGGGCGGAAGCGCCGATGTCGCTTCGGCACTGATCGGTCTTGCGTGGTCGTCGAAAGCGGCCCTGGCGATTGCTCCGTTGCAAGACGTTCTGAACCTTGGCGCAGAGAGCCGGATGAATGTACCGGGGCGGCCAGCAGGAAATTGGCGCTGGCGGGTCCGGCCAGAAATGTTGTTACCCTCGGCTTTCGAGTGGCTGCGCGAAGTTACCACTAGCTCAAGACGCACAGAAATGCCCGGCGACCAAGTCGATTCTCAAAACGATAAATCAGTCCCCACGACACTCTCTGAAGTCTAAATCCGGTCGAGACTCACTGCCGCAAGATCTCCCGATTTGTCAACTGCCAGACTCTCGTCACGCCATGCAAATGCAGTGGTTCAGGATGCGTGCATTGCCGCTCGCAACTCTTAGTAATTGCACGACCTACATCCCATCTTGCGGCAATGCCGACTGGAACATGGAATGCAGAACTCCGATGGGACAAGTTTATCGGGCAGCCTGAATGCAGGACGCGCGGTTCAAGAGTTCGTCCCAGGAGGATGAATGCAAGGCAAGTTGGCAAAGCTTTCTCTCTTCACGTTTACCGCTCTGGCTCTCGCCACCGTTCAGCCGTTTTGGGGCCAGCAACCCACCGGGCAGGCACCGGTGCGAACGTTATCGCCTAGTGGTGCTGCCGTATACAAGGACGTGCAATGGTCTCCCGATCAGGACATCCAACTGCTGAAAAGCAACATACGCTCGCAAAAGAAACAGATTGTGGCAGCGAACATGGACTTGAACGATGCCGAGGCGGAGAAGTTCTGGCCGGTCTATGACCGCTACGCTGCGGACGTGGCGAAAGTCTACGACACCAAAATTGCACTCTTTCAGGAATATCTTGAAACCAGTGAAACGATGTCTGGGGATCAGGCTGAAAGTTACCTACGCCGGCGCGCTGCCGTGGAACAAGACATGATGCAAGTTCGGCTCAAATATCTGCCGGAGTTTCGCAAGGTGCTATCGGGTCGGGAAACAGCACTCTTTTACCAGATCGACTGGCGGCTCGATCTCATGATCAATCTTCAGTTGGCTAAAGCACCCGTGATTAACCCATAGGTGCACCGTCGCGCAACACAGTCCAAGGCGAGCAATGTAGACCGGAGTGATTACCGTAGACGAGTTAAGGCAAATGCAATCCACAACAAACTCGATAACGATGCGAGCGACTGTTAGGCAACTTGCGATGTTCGTTTTGTCGTGCCTTTTATTGCCGCCAAATGCACTTGCCGAACACTCTCATTCACCTCTGACCAATATCTTGTCTCCTGAATCCACGCCGGCGAAGTCGATCTTTAACCTGTCACTTTTTGTGCTGGCCATCACGGGAATCATATTCGCAGTTGTCTTTACCCTGCTGGTCTATTCGATCTCAAAGTTCCGTGCGAAATCCGCGAGTGCGAACAGCGAGCCAGCCCAGGTATATGGAAGTACGCAGATCGAATTGGCCTGGACGATTATCCCAATCTTGATTGTGGTCGTATTGTTTTTAGCGACGGCACGGGTGCTCCACGCTGTGCAGGATGCTCCGATGCCCGCGAATGCGGTAGAAGTTACCGTCATTGGCCATCAGTTCTGGTGGGAATACCGTTACCCGAAACTTGGCGTCGTCACCGCCAACGAGCTACACATTCCGGTGAGTGATCCCGCCCATCCGACACCGACGTTTTTGCAGTTGCTTTCGGCTGATACCGACCACAGCTTTTGGATACCGGAGTTGGCTGGCAAGACTGACCTCATTCCGAATCACCCAAACCGGATGTGGATGGATCCGCAGCACACGGGGATCTTTCTAGGACAGTGTGCGCAATACTGCGGCACCCAGCACGCCAAGATGCTCTTGCGTGTGTCGGTCGATACTCCTGAAGACTTTACGGAGTGGGTGCGTGAGCAGCGACGGCCCGCGATTGCAGACGAACGAGTTGTCGCTGGCAAGCGGGTATTCGAAACCACGGCCTGCATTAACTGTCACTCAATTAACGGCACAGTGGCAAACGGACGCTTTGGTCCCGACCTGACGCACCTAATGAGCCGCACGACAATAGCAGCGGGCGCGGCTGGGAATACTCCGGAAAATCTTCGGCTGTGGATACAGGATCCAGACGCGATCAAGCCTGGTTCGCTGATGCCGGCTATGAAATTAAGCGACGCGGATTTGGACGCGGTCGTGAAGTACATGGAGACGCTTCGCTAGAGAATTCTAGAAGACCAGCTATGTCATCGAATACGATCACCATCCCCGCGTTGCAGGTCCACGAGAAACCGTGGGTCGATCTGCTACATCAGTGGGTCACCACAGTCGATCACAAGCGACTCGGGATTCTCTATATCGCTTATGCACTGGTGTTTCTGGTGGTCGGTGGTGTTGAGGCCCTCGTCATTCGCATCCAGTTGATGCATTCGCACAACGATTTTGTCTCTCCGCAAGTGTTCAACCGCATGTTCACCATGCATGGCACAACCATGATCTTCTTCGTGGCTATGCCTATTCTGTTCGGATTTGCCAACTACCTTGTCCCATTGATGATCGGCGCACGGGACATGGCCTTCCCGCGGCTGAACGCTTTCAGTTTCTGGCTGTCGGCATTTGGCGGCTTACTTCTGTATTTCAGTTTTCTTGGAGGAAGCGGACTGTACGGTGCGGGGGATGCGCCTGATGTTGGATGGTGGTCCTACGCGCCGTTGGCGGCGCGAGCATTCTCGCCCGGGCATAGCTCCGATTATTGGACTCTTTCGCTCCTGGCTTCCGGATTTGGGAGCATCGGAACCGCGATCAACATTTTCGCGACAATTCTTTGCCTGCGATGCCCCGGCATGAAGCTCAATCGCATGCCTCTGCTGGTATGGCTCAATCTCGTGATGGCCGGAATGGTTCTGATTGCCATTACCCCGCTCTCCGCGGCGCAGATCATGCTGCTGATCGACAGATATCTGGGAGGGCACTTCTTCGATGCGCAGGCTGGTGGCTCAGCTGTGCTCTGGATGCACTTCTTTTGGATATTTGGCCACCCCGAAGTGTACGTGCTGATCATTCCGTGTTTCGCTTTCATGTCAGAAATCATTCCGGTCTTTTCGCGCAAACCAATTTTTGGATATCCGGTGATGGTAGCGGCCACCGTCTGCATCGCGTTTGTGAGTTTAAGCGTGTGGGCGCACCACATGTTCACAGTAGGCATGAACTCGTACGCCAATAGTTTCTTCACGATTACAACCATGGCTGTCGGTATTCCCACGGGGATAAAGATTTTCAATTGGATCGGCACCATGTGGGGCGGGCGAATTCAGTTTAAAACTCCAATGCTCTTCAGCATCGGATTCCTATTCCAGTTTCTGATTGCCGGCCTGACCGGCATTATGCTGGCCTGTGCGCCATTCGATTGGCAGCTCAGCCTGTCCTATTTTGTCGTAGCGCATTTTCACTATGTGATCGTGGGCGGAATTTTGTTTGCTCTCTTTGGCGCCTTTTATTACTGGTATCCCAAGATGACCGGTCGCATGCTGAGCGAGCGCCTCGGCAAGTGGCACTTCTGGCTTTTCGTGATCGGTTTCCACTTAACGTTCGACGTCATGCATATTCCGGGACTGCTCGGGATGCCACGCCGGATATACACGTATGAACCCGGTCGGGGTTGGGACACGCTGAACCTGATCGTCTCGATCGGTGCATTCATTCAGGCGATTGGAATCCTGGTCTTTGTGTGGAACCTCATCAATTCTTACTTCAAAGGCGCCGAAGCGGGGAACGATCCTTGGGATGCCTGGACTCTCGAGTGGTCTACAAGCTCTCCACCACCTGCGTACAACTTTGCAACCGTGCCGGTGGTTGAGAGCCGCCGTCCGTTGTGGGACCTGAAACACCCGGAAGATCCGGACAGCCAGTATGAGTGAAGGCAGAAATCAATGAGCGCAGCAGCAATATCACTTTCTGAACTACAGCGGCCTTGGAATCTTCCATATCGCGGCAAGGTCGCGATGGCCTGCCTGATTATCGCGGAGTCGGCGATCTTTACGATTTTCGTCGTTGCATACCTCTTCTACATTGGCAAGAGCTTGACCGAACCAACTCCGCGCGAAGTGCTCGAAACTCCGATCTTTTTTACGATCTGCCTGCTCTCAAGCAGCCTGACAATTCACTATGCAGGAAAATTCCTCCAAAGGGGCGAACGCGGAGCATTCTTAAGCTTGTGGTCTCTTACGATTTTGCTAGGCGGTCTGTTTCTTTTCGGAACCGGACAGGAATGGCACCGGCTGATCTACGAGCACGGGCTGACGGTTTCGACCAATCTCTTCGGGACAACTTATTACTCACTCGTCGGCCTGCACGCGTTTCACGTGACCGCAGGACTGATCATGCTCTTCATTGTGGCGATTTTCGCCTTTGCCGGCCGGGTCGGCACCGAACACTCCCGACGTGTAGAAGTGATTTCCTTGTATTGGCATTTTGTGGATGCGGTTTGGGTCGTCGTTTTCACCGTGGTTTACGTTCTGGGACGCTGAGGGAAGGAAAATGGCAACGTTGCTAGCGACCGAGCAATTGAGCAAAAGCCGAGAGACTCCACACGAGATCGAAGTACCGGCGCCGACAGCTTGGCCCTTTGTCCTGGCTTTTGGATGCACCTTACTATTTGCAGGCCTCGTCACCAGCGTCTCTGTGAGTTTGCTTGGCGCTGTGCTTTCTCTCGCAGGATGCATCGGCTGGTTCCGCGAAGTCTTCCCGCACGAGCACGAAGAGACTGTGCCCGTTGTTCCCCAAGATATTCGCATAACTACTGAACGGCGCGTGGTTGAGCGGGTTTCCGTTGCGGCTTACCAGCGAGCCTGGCTTCCTGTTCATACATATCCAATTTTGGCGGGCGTAAAGGGCGGACTTGCAGGAAGCGTAGCGATGGCTGTTCTGGCCTGTGCGTACGGCGTGTTGAAGGCCGGAAGCATCTGGTATCCGATTAATCTTCTTGCAGCTGCAGTGTACGCCGAATCACTGAAGCTCGGGCCCGCACAGCTGTATTCCTTCCATGCGGACAGTTTCGCGATTGCCCTGGGTATTCACGCTCTCGTGTCAACGCTGGTGGGGTTGCTCTACGGCGCGATGCTTCCCATGTTTCCGCGTAGGCCGATCGTCCTTGGCGGATTCATCGCTCCCGTGCTGTGGTCGGCGCTGATTTACACCATGCTCGGCCTGCTCAATCCAATGCTAGAGAGTCACATCGATTGGTATTGGTTCGTGGCGTCGCAGGTGGGCTTCGGAATTGTGGCGGGGCTGGTGGTTGTGCGCCAATCGCGCATGCTGACGCGGGAAAACCTGCCCTTCGCCATGCGCGCTGGAGTTGAAGCTCCGGGAATGATTTCGCCACATGGAGAAGAACGGCCGTGACCTCATTTCAACACCTATGCACGTCTGCGGTACTCGGCATGTTGCTGCTCTCGGCTTGCAGCTCTCCGCCCGGCCGGCCACACGAAAGTTCGGAAATCCCGGCTCCAAATGAGATCAGCGACTTCAGGACCCTCTACGCAGAAAACTGCGCGGGTTGTCACGGCACGGAAGGTCGAGGGGGAGCGGCAATTGCACTGGCCAATCCGGTTTATCTTGCAGTCGTGGATGACAGTGTGATGCGAAAAATCGTCGCTAACGGTGTGCGCGGAACTTCCATGCCGGCATTTGCGCAAAGTGCTGGTGGAATCCTGACCGATAAACAGATTGATGTGATCACCAGCGAAATTCGGTCGCGATGGAGCCGGGCAGGAATTCTCGACGGAGCTAATCCGCCCTCTTACGCGGTGAAGCCTTCGGGAGATGTTCAGCGTGGCGAAGCCTCTTACCGAACTTATTGTTCATCATGCCATGGTCCGCGGGGGCAAGGTGGACCAAAAGGCAGCTCCATCACGAATGATTCATTTCTGGCGTTGGTAAGTGATCAAGCGCTGCGCACGACAATCATTGCCGGGCGACCGGAGTTGGGGGCTCCAGACTGGCGCGGAAACGTGCCTGGGAAGCCAATGTCGGACCAGGAAATTACCGACGTGGTTGTATGGCTGGCGTCTCACCGGGTCCAGAGCCCCGGTCAACCTTATTCCGTCGCGAATAACGCGCAACATTAGGAGTCAGAAACAATGGCCACGAAACCTGCACCTGCCCCGCCCACCGATGCAACGACCGATGCTGCGATTTCTCGGCGCGGGTTCTTCATGAAATTAGGAATTTTATTCAATGGTCTTGCTGCGGGCGTTCTGGCCGTGCCGATTGTGGGGTTTCTTTTGTCCTCGATCACTCGCAGTCGCGCGAACGGGTATCTTTCGTGGGTTCGACTTGGGAAGGTCAGTGAATTTCCTGAAGGCGAAACGCGGCTGGCTACGTTTCAGAATCCCTACGTCATGCCGACCGATGGCAAGACAGCGGACACGGCCTGCTGGGTACGTCGCGTCGCGGGAGAACAATTCCAGGTCTTTGCCGTCAACTGCGCGCACTTGGGTTGCCCGGTTCGCTGGTTTCCGCAATCCGGTCTGTTTATGTGTCCGTGCCATGGCGGAGCGTATTACCAAGATGGCGCGCGTGCGTCCGGACCGCCGGAACGCGGTTTGTTTGAATATCCATACAAAATTGAGAACGGCCTGATCACCATCGAGGCTGGTCAACTGCCCACGCCGGGCGCAGCCATCGCCGAGCTCACCGGAGAGAAACCGTCATGCGCATCATGATTCGAAACATCGGTGCCTGGTTCGACCGCCGTTTGCAGCTTGCGGCACCAGTTCGCGAAATGGCCGAACATCGCGTACCGCGAAATACTGCGAGTTGGTGGTATGTATTTGGCAGCGCCGCGCTGACGGTGTTCATGCTGCAAATTGTGACTGGAATTCTGCTCGCGCTGGTTTATGTGCCCTCGGGCGCGGAAGCCTGGAGTAGTCTGCAAGCCCTGAACTACGATGTCACTCTCGGGTGGTTCATTCGTGCAATGCACGGGTGGGGCTCGAACTTCATGGTGGCCATTGTTCTGATTCACATGGTCCAGGTCTTTCTTTTTGGAGCGCACAAGTTTCCCCGCGAACTTACGTGGATCATCGGCGTCTTTCTATTGCTGATGACATTGGGCATGGCATTCAGCGGGCAGGTACTGCGCTTCGATCAAGACGCATATTGGGGGCTCGGCATCGGAGCATCCATCGCGAGCCGCGTCCCCATTCTCGGCCCGGCGATCGTGAAATTGATGCTTGGAGGCCCGATCATCGCGGGTGCGACTCTATCGCGATTCTTCGCCCTGCATGTGTTCGTAATTCCGGGATTATTGATCGGTTGCGTGTGCCTCCATCTATTAATGGTGCTGAAGCTGGGAATTAACGAATGGCCGATGCCGGGACGCATTGTGAAACGCACGACTTATGCAAACGAATACCACCAGCTCACTCAAAAAGATGGTGCGCCGTTCGTTCCCTACGCCATATGGAAAGACATGTTCTTTGCGGCATTCATTATCCTGGCGGTCGCCGCGTGCGCGCTATACTTCGGGCCATTTGGGCCAACCGGCAGGCCGGATCCGACGATCATCCAGACTGTGCCGAAACCAGATTACTTTTTCTTGTGGCTTTACGCTTTGCTGTCACTGCTTCCGCCGTCGCTCGAGACCCCAGTGTTGCTCATCGGACCCGTGGTAGCTATCGGCGTTCTGCTGCTTCTTCCGTTTCTCTCCGGCGAAGGAGAAAAAAGTTGGAAGCGGCGTCCGATTGCGGTTTTAACCGTGCTATTGATCGCAATCACGCTCGGGACATTCACCCATCTCGCCGGGTTTACGCCTTGGAGTCCGCACATGAATGCATGGAGCAGTGATCCCGTGCCGGATCGGTACATCCATGACTCGACCGCGCTTGAGAGACAGGGAGCGCTGGTTTTTCAGGTCAAACAGTGCCGCAATTGTCACTCGCTGGGGGAAAGTGGCGGACAACGAGGACCCGCGCTCGACAGCGTGGCGGTGCGGCTCACGCAAGACCAGCTCATTCGCCAGGTAATTCAAGGCGGCGGCAACATGCCCGCGTATGGAAAGAACTTAAGTCCAGCAGAGACAACGGCGCTTGTCGCGTTTCTTGAGACTCTCCATCCGAAAGGCCAGGCGCCCGCGCGGGATGCTTCACGCGACATGGCACTCAATGATGAGAACCAGCCAGGTGCGAAACCCTAGGAGCGCGGCCCATGCCACATCTCCATCACGCGGCTTTGGGATCGTCCCGATTAGTGTTTCTTGTGCTGATTCTCGTTTTCACAGCGCTGATTTACCTGCGGGGATGGCTGTCTCTTCGGTCCAGTCGCTTAGAACGTATTTCGGCTTGGCGCGCCGTCAGTTTTCTCGTTGCACTGTTCTTGATCTGGTCCGCGGTGGCGTCTCCACTCGCTGCGCTTGACCACGAGTTGCTCACCATCCACATGCTGCAACATCTGCTGCTTATGACGCTAGCTCCTCCATTGATCTGGCTAGGAGCGCCTGTCCGTGCGCTATTACACGGCTTACCGCGGCGATTTGTTGACAGTCTGGTTTTTCCGTTGTGGCAGTCACGTACGGCGAAGCGGTTCGCAAAGACCCTGGGAACCCCTAAATTCGCCTGGCTCGCAGCCTGCGCCACCTTGGTTGGATGGCACATTCCGGCATTCTTTGCATTAGGAATGCGTTCGGTCCCATGGCATCTGTTCGAGCACTTGTCCTTTCTTGCAACCGGACTTCTGTTCTGGTGGCCGGTCGTTCAATCTTCCGCAGGTGAATCTCGGCAGGATCTCTCGATGATCTTGTACCTCTTTTTTGCCACGTTGCCGTGCGACATCCTCTCGGGATTCCTTGTTTTTTCCGATCGTGTGGTTTACCCAATTTACTTCTCGTCGTCACACCTGTTGGGATTCTCCCCTCTGATAGATCAGCAGTGCGCGGCTGCATTGATGTGGACATGCGTCACAGTCGTTTACCTTGTCGCGGGGGCGATCTTAACCATGCGTCTTCTGTCGCCCCAAAGTCTCCCTCAGGTCGGTTTAGTGCAACAGAAATTGTGCGGCGTCGGAATTGCGCAAAGAGTTTCGCAGGGCTTGGAGGCCCTCTAGACGTGGCAAGTGAGCCCATTCTTACGGCATTCGATCTGACAGTCGCGAAGGGCAGTCGTTTTTCGGACTCACAGAACTGGTTCGACTATTTGGCGCTCACCAAGCCCGAAGTCAATTTTCTGATCGTGGTTACGACCTTTGCCGCCTTCTACTTGGGCTGCCCTTCGGCGCACGATTTTCCATTCCTGCGGTCTATCAATGCAGTACTGGGGACGTTAATGGTGGCCAGCGGGACGGGGGCCCTGAACCAATACATCGAGCGCCGCTTCGACGCGCAAATGCGCCGCACAGCCCGGCGGCCACTAGCGGCTGGCCGACTCAATCCTTCGACGGTTTTATGGTTCGGTATTACGTTATCGGTTCTCGGAAGTGTTTATCTTGCCGCTGCAGTCAATCTACTTGCGAGCCTGCTGGCGGTTACCACGTTGTTGTCTTATTTGTTTTTCTACACTCCGCTCAAAAGGAAGTCTCCGTTGTGCACTCTGGTCGGAGCATTTTCAGGCGCGATGCCGCCCCTGATTGGGTGGGCTGCAGCATCTGGCCAGCTCAGTTTCGGGGCATGGGCTCTCTACTCCGTGCTGTTCCTCTGGCAGTTCCCGCACTTTATGTCGATCGCTTGGATGTACCGCGAGGATTACGCTCGTGCTGGTTATTTGATGTTGCCGCACGACGAGCGCGCAAGAGCCCGCGTAGTGAATTGGCAAACCCTCCTGCCGCTCCTGGTGTTAGGGCCCGTCAGTTTGGTGCTGGCCATGAGCAGTAAATCGCGTGCCATCTACTGCATTGGAGCCGTGCTCTTATGGGCCGGCTTTTCATACTATGGAGCACGGTTCGTTATTCGAAAATCCAGCTCTTCGTCGCGACAGCTTCTTGCAGCTTCGATCATGTACCTTCCGTCACTATTTGTGCTGATGATCCTTCTGAGAGGGTAGGATCCGAGGACGATGGTCACCAATCCTGGCATCAATGGGCAACTTCGCTGGATCATTGCCAAGGAAAATCCACCCTCGATAGCATATGTGGGCCTTGCTGCGATTGCTGCACTAGTGTCTTACTTGATTGCCCATCTGTTCCACTTGCCCGAAGCCTACTGGGCGCCCATGTCCACTTTGATCGTCATGCAGTTGACACTCAGCGCCGCACTGCCTGTTGCGGTTCAATACGTCGCAGGAACAGCAGCCGGCGCAGCCGTTGGAGCAGCAATCGATGCTTACGGCCATGGAAGTGTGTGGGCATTCGCAGCGGCTGTTGTCTTCGTCGGATTACTGTGCGTTGTGCTTCGCGTCGAGAGAAGTGCGTTTCGATATGCAGGTATCACTCTCGTGATCGTGATGCTCGTGCCTCGATCTACGAGTGCCCGGTTAGTCGCGCTTCACCGATTCTTCGAAGTGTCGATCGGCATTGCGGTGGGCCTTGCGCTCTTCGCGATTTGGCAAAGGATTGGTCTGAGAGGCCCTGATCGGAAAGAGCGGGTGTGATCTAAGACTTTAGCTAGGCAGTCCAAACTTATCGTGCTGCTGTGGTTCGCTGTTAACCACCATCGCTCCAAGTTCTTCATCAAATCGAATCGACATGTGGCGACAGCATGAAGAGCACAACCAAGCGTATTCAAGCGGCCTCCATTCGCCTGTGTGTCTCAATGAACGGTTTCGCTGTGTTTTTGCCGGGGAGGAGTTGACCAGGTAGAGCTTTCCTTCGTGAAGATAGCGGAATATGTTGGAACAGTTTGGGTTTGCGCATTTAGAAAGCATGGGATCTCTCAGTCCTCGCCTACTTTATGAAGTCAGTTCCAGCGGCGACTCGTTCTCAAGCACCCAAGGCTCGGCTCGATCTAAACGCTGCGCTGGATCCGTTTTTGGCAATGGTAGGTCTCCTTCGGTATAGGAGTACTGACCGTACGTGTCGGCTTAACCGGGAGCGCGCTCGATGCAACCTTGCCTTCACTGTCCCCACCGGCACGCCCAAGAGTCGTGCGGCCTCCTTGGCTGACAATTCCTGCACATGACGCATATGGAGAACCTCGGCGTAGAGGGGGCCCAATCGGGCGAATGCCTTACTAAGCAGAACGCGGACCTCTTTCGCCGAGCATTCCTGCTCCGGATTCGGTCGCGCCTCCACCACTTGAAGTCTGGCAGCATTTTCTCGCTCAACCATCTCATCAAGCGAAGTTTCGGTTCTCCGTCGACTCGCGCGCAAGCGCATGAACGCGGCATTCATGGCGATACGAGTGAGCCAAGACGAAAAGCGTGAACGTCCTTGGAAGGAATCCAAATGTCGCAAAGCGTCAAGGAAGGCCGTTTGTACCGCGTCTTCGGCATCTTCGCGATTGCGGAGAATTCGATGGGTGAGCCGAAGGATGGCATCCCTATGCGGCATCACAAGGCTCCCGAATGCCACTGCATCGCCTGCCCGGGCGCAAGCCAGCAGGTTCTTTTCCTCGCTGGTCACGAAAGAGGATCGCTCGGTTGCTCTTTCTGTTTCCGCATACGTGCTCAGTTCATTCATCTCGTGCATTAGTCACCCTCTAGTGGCACTCGACACCCGAAAGCCATAGGATGCTCACTCCTAGCGAAATCCGACGAATCGAAACGCTGTCGTTGTCGCGAGTATTGCGATTAAGCCAGAGGTGCGAAGATAAATCTATTGGACGATAGTATTGATCGACACCTTTGCATCAACGGTGTATTAGTCTTCGAAACTTCTCGCGCCGCCCTTCATGCGGTTCTTGACCAGATTTGTCCAGACGAACTTGATCACCCGAGCGTCGTTGTAGCAGTACGCTAGATTGTGATTCAGTGTCGAAAAACAATGCTGTTGGCAGGTTTTCTTCATACCTGCAAGCTGGCCGTCATCAAATTTGTGCTTATCGATGTTTCCCCAATCGTACGTAGACGCGTACATAGGAAAACAGGGAGCCACGGTCCCGTCGGTTCGGATGATGACGTTGTTCTGACCGGCGCGACAGTTCCACTCGGCAAAGTGCAGCTCGCCATTGGCATCCTGGACGATTCCGGGAGTATCGACCAGCCTCTTCTCAATGTTTCCATTGCCGCCGCTGCCGTCACCGTTCCAGCCCAACCGCTTCAAATCCGTACCACTTGCCATTCGGATGAAGGCCTTGATTTCCTGCAGGCGCTGCACCGAGTTGACCATCTGATAACCGGACTTGTTTTTCTCAATCAGCCAATCCACCAGCGAATCTATCTCGGACCAATCCTGCGGACGAATGTAAGTAGGATTGTCGCTTAAATGTTTGAAGTGCTCGTCTTGCTCGAGCATAGGAGTTTCATTGATGTGATAGTCCGTTGCGATGCGGTAGTCGTGTGCATACTCTGTGAGTTGTCGAATATCCTGCGTATTGTTCCGGCAGATGTTCATGTTGAAAAAGACCATGTAGCCATACACGTACTGTTTTTTCAGCAAGTGCTCCAGGTGCTTCCGGACAGGTACGACGGCCTTCGGCAGGCTTGGCTTCTCGTCCCACGAGTCGACGGCGAAGTTAAAGACAGACGCACCAGCGTCTCCCAAACGGTCGGCGACATCGGGGCGTAAAAGCCGGCCATTGGTGCCGATATAGATCCAGAATCCTTTCTTGGCTGCGTAATACACCACCTTGTGAGCGAATTGAGGGCGCAACAATGGCTCTCCCCCCATCAGCGCAAGCACACGGCAGCCGTGGTCGTAGAGCCAGTCAATGGACCTCCGCGCCACATCCTCGGTCATGCCCTTCACCTTGTTGTTGTAGGCCCAGCAGTACCAGCAGTCGAGATTGCATTTGTATTCGACAAACAGGTAGGCGGTGATGGGATGGAATTCGCCGGGCATCACACGCGAGCGTATATACGGGAAAAGCCATCCGCGCATCGCACGATAGACGTGTGACAGGCTCCAGTCGCGTTTTTCGGGAGCTATTTCCGGTCCAGGATCGGCCAGCTTTTGTGGATACTGCGGAAATACAGGTTCGGGCAATGTCAGCCCTTTTACGGCCGCAGGCCGTACCTGTTCCCGCGATGAATCCATCAGCAGATTGTGAATATCGACATCAATGCGAAACTTCGGAGCGGTTGCCATGAGATCTAACCTCGCGGTCCTCGGCACAGAAATGTGCGAACCTCGTGTTTTTGACAACAGTCATACCCGGGATAAAAGCAACTGACATGCCAAAAGCGGACGCAGGTTTGTGCCTCTTAATTCTTTGGAAATACTGAGATCTGGTTCGAGAGATTGGCTGGCGCTAGTGTTGGACTGTCGAAACTGTCGAGGAACTGTCAACTGCTAATGTCAGGATGCGAATGACGCCGACTGTCCTTCATCCTGTAGTCACATCTTTCCAACTAAAGACCCTCGCGCATATGCTGACATGCGGCAGATCGCCGTTTCCTCATTGAGGACGAAGCGGAATATTAAGTTTGCGTATCCGATACGCCAGGGTCGTACGCTTCATGCCCAGCCGTGCGGCCGCGCCATTCGGACCACCAATCTTCCAGTTCGATGCTCGCACCGCCCGCAGGACGTGTTCACGCTCCATTTCTTCCAAGGTGCTCAGATCCGAACTGGGGGTTTCGGCCGCAGCCTCTTTCAGCTCCGCAAGAGGCGGACGCAGGACACTCCCCGGCGTTAGGATTACCGCCCGCTCAATAAAGTTCTGCAGCTCACGCACGTTGCCCGGCCATGAATAACTTGTGAGAGCCGCCATCGCATGGGGGGGAATCGTTTCAATGTGCCGGTTCATGCGCTGAGCATATTCGTCCACGAAATGGCGCACCAGAAGAGGAATATCTTCGCGGCGCTCTCGTAAGGGCGGAACGAACAACGGGAAAACGTGCAGGCGATAATACAGGTCGCTTCTGAACTCCCCGTCTTCTACCATCTGCCTCAGATTCCGATGGGTAGCGGCAACCACGCGAACATCCGCCTGCTGCGTACGGGTGCTGCCTAATCTTTCGAATTCATGTTCCTGCAACACCCGCAGCAATTTAGGCTGAAGCTCGAGTGGAATGTCCCCGACTTCATCGAGAAACAGAGTGCCCTTATCTGCCACCTCGAAGCGGCCCGCCTTGCGCATGATGGCGCCGGTAAATGCACCCCTTTCGTGGCCAAATAGTTCGCTTTCCAGTAAACCGGAGGGAATGGCGGCGCAGTTCAGTTTGATAAAGGGTCGATCCCGCCGACCGCTTAGGTTGTGGATCGCTCGGGCGATCAACTCTTTTCCGGTACCCGTCTCTCCCAAAATCAATACGCCGGAATCGGTCGGCGCCACAACCTCGACCTGCTGCAGCGCATTTTGCAGAGCTGCACATCTGCCCACGATCTCTTCGAAGTGCAGTTCGTTACGGATTTCGTCCTCGAAACTTAATATTTCGTTCTGGACTTCGCTCTCGACTAGACCAATTTCCATAACAGCTCCATTCATCCATCAAAATGGGAAACTTGAATGGGTCAAAAGCAAAGCTATGGCCAAACCGACGGGATCAGCCCTGAGCTGCTAGGTCGTTGAGACTTTGTGTGTTAGATGGCTATGGTCAGTTTTTAACAGCGAGCCTGGCTGTCAATCGGCGTCGAAGATGGTGACGCGTCACTTTAGTGTCACATTTAGAACCTATCTCACAAATGGACGGCACCGATCTGACTCATTCGCAGATACTTTCCGAATTGGGCGTGGTGGAGAGCAACTACTTTTTTGCAGTCAGCTTGCCCCCGGTCTCGATTTGTATAATCGTGAAGCAGCCCTAGGGTACCGAATCACGTTCCAGTTGCGGGCTCTTGCAGGATTTCGGCTGTTGTCGGCAAAGTGAAAATGGAATGTTGCACCCCGTCCGTTATTCGCCGTGGCCCACAAACATCCTAGTTTGGAAGTAATTTCTGAGGACCGTGAAGTGCCACAACGCATCAACACGCTATGTGCCATTCGCGTGATTTGACCGACGAACAGTGGGAGACGCGAGCGGCCAAGCGCCAGTCAGTGGGGACTTGGATCTAATTCCGTCCCGTCAACGCGCGTTTTTTTCGCCGTTTGGCCATTGTCTGATCCGATACAATTTCTGCTGAGAATCGCTCGATATGTACATCATAGTGAGCAAAAAATCTGAACTTCTACTTCACTGTAGTTCGGAGAAGGCCACGCAATGAACACGCAAGATGGGCCAAACGTTTACGTCGTCGATGATGATGCGGACGTGCGTGAGTCTCTGCATGAACTGCTTGAGTCTGTCGGGTTGCATACTGAATCTTTTCGAACTGCACAGGAGTTTTTGTCGAGTTCGCGCAATGATGCTCCCAGTTGCCTAATTCTGGACGTGAGACTTCCCGGTATCAGCGGTCTGGATCTTCAGCGCGAACTCAAGAGAGAAAAAATAAGTATCCCCATAGTGTTTCTCACGGCTCACGCCGATGTTCCGATGTCGGTCAAGGCCATGAAGTCTGGTGCGATTGAGTTTCTTACCAAACCATTCCGGCAACAGGATCTCCTCGATGCGGTCCAGCGATCGCTCACTCGATCTCGCGTCCTCCGCGAGAAAGAGCGAGAGTTAGAGGAGCTGCGCAGTCGTTGTGAAAGACTCAGCGTTCGCGAGCGTGAAGTAATGAACCTAGTCGTTTCGGGGATGCTCAACAAGCAAGTCGCAGCGGAACTCGGTGCCAGCGAAGCGACCATCAAGATGTATCGCGGCCAGGTCATGAAAAAGATGCAGGCCAAATCCTTGCCCGAGCTTGTGAGGATGGCGGACAAGCTGAGGTCCTTATAACCCGTTGAGTCCGGCCTGTTGGCATCGAATCGCCAATTCATCGAAAGTAGCGGCCTAACCTACTAAAGTCTAGTTTTGTCCACCTAAAGTTCGATTGCTCCAGCTTGAACAGTCGCGCTAACCTTCGGGCATGCAGGTGGACCGTACGTCCCAATTGATTGCGATCATTGATGACGATGAGGCGATGCAAGATTCGCTGCGCGACCTCATGGAGGCGGCTGGACTTGTTGCTCGTTGCTTCGGATCCGCGGAAGAATTTCTCGAATCCGATTTGCATCGTAGGGCCGCATGCTTGATCGTTGATATCCGCATGCCGAAGATGTCAGGTCTGCAATTGCAGGCCACGCTGAAAGAAGAGGGATGCAACGTTCCGATCATCTTTATTACTGCGCATGGAGATGCCAGGATGCGGATTCTAGCGATGAGGGAGGGTGCAGTCGAGTTCCTTGCAAAGCCGTTCGATCATCAACTGTTGCTCAGAAGGATTCGAACTGCACTTGAGATGTGAGCAACCTCGGTTATTACAGTCGCGGGGGGGAGCCCTAAGTGAGAGGTTTCTGTGGAAGATCATGCAACAGTCACGAACGCAGGGGCAGCGGATCAGGTCGAGCGAACATTCGAGCGGATTATAGGCAAGAGTGCTGCTCTCGAGTCCGTTCTCGACCAAGTGGAGCAGGTTGCCCCGACAGATTCAACTGTCCTCATCGAGGGGGAAACCGGTACAGGCAAAGAACTCATCGCGCATGCCATTCACAACGCAAGTCAACGCTGCGGACATGCTTTCATCAAGCTGAATTGCGCGGCGATTCCGCTGGATCTTCTGGAAAGCGAGTTGTTCGGTCATGAGAAGGGCGCCTTCACCGGAGCCATCGCGCAGAAGATCGGGCGCTTCGAGATGGCCGATGGAGGCACGCTGCTTTTGGACGAAGTAGGCGACATTCCTCCTGCCTTGCAGCCAAAATTGCTGCGCGTTCTGCAGGAACAGGAGTTCGAGAGGTTAGGAAGCGGTCGCACTCACAAGGTGGACGTCCGGCTCGTCGCTGCAACCAATCGGGATTTGGTCAAGATGGTCGCGCGCGGTCAGTTCCGCAGCGATCTCTACTACCGTCTGAATGTTTTCCCTATCCTGCTGCCTGCGCTGCGCGAGCGCCGAGAAGACATTCCCTCGCTCGTAATGCATTTCGTGGAGATATTCAGCCGTCGCATGGGAAAGCAAATCAACTCGATCTCTCCTGGAACCATGGCTGCTTTCCAGTGGTATTCCTGGCCGGGCAACATTCGCGAGTTGCAGAACTTGGTGGAGCGCGCGGTCATCCTTTCCCGGGACGGCGTACTCCCGAACCCGCTGCACAAAAGAACCGAATTTGTGACTCCGACTTTGTATCGGGCCGGGACTTGTCGGTCGCCGATGTCCTTGGAAGACTCAGATCGCACTCTGATCCTGGAAACGCTTGAGCAGGTTGGCTGGATCGTAGGTGGACCACGCGGGGCAGCGGCAAAACTGGGACTTAAGCGAACTACGTTGCTGGCCAAGATGAGAAGATTGGGAATCTCGCGGCCTATTCCCCAAAACGGAGCTGACGTGATCCGCATCGCGTGAGAGGACATCTAGGCGTGAAATTCGATTGGCATAAAACGTCGAACAGCGGCCAAAGATTACATCACATCGCCGAGATCTAGTCCTCCGAGAAAAAAAGTAGACCCCGGCCAACGAGAGCGGCGTTTTTCGCTTATGCACGTGAATCACTCTGAAATCGCAGCGGCGAGTCGTATTGAAGCAGCTTTCGAAATGTGTCCTGTCTTGCGAGTTCTGAGGGCTATCGTTCTCCTCAGCACGGTGATCTTCGTGGCCTGCCGGGCAGAAAAACCTCAGGAAATACCATCCATCACCTTCACTAAGATTCCCCCCGCGGCTCAAGGTGGTCGAGAGAGAGTGGATACCATCTCCGGCAGAGTCTTTGGGGCTCGACCGGGACAGCGAATTGTAGTTTATGCAAAGAGTGGCCCGTGGTGGGTACAGCCTTGGCCGGAACATCCGTTTATATCGATCCAGCCGGACTCAACATGGAGCACACAGACGCACCTGGGATACGAATACGCCGCATTGCTCGTGGATGCAGATTATCATCCGGCGCCGACGATCGATGTAGCTCCTAATATGAGTGGTTCTGTGGTGGCGTTGAAGATTGTTAATGGAGTTGGGTCTCTGCCGGACCTCCCCACCGTACCAATAAGCTTCAGCGGATATGACTGGAATGTTCGCACTACCGACTCGGCTCGAGGCGGACTAAACAATCTGTACGATGCGGATAACGTCTGGAGCGACAAGAGTGGGGTGTTGCATCTCAGGATCAGTAATAAGCCAAAAGGCTGGACTTGCGCGCAACTGATTCTTGCGCGCAGTCTTGGCTATGGTACCTACAATGTTGTCGTCGGTGACACTGCTCGTTTAGATCCTGCCGTGGTTCTCAGCTTGCACACTCATGATCAGTCGGCGGGTGATCAACATTTCCGAGAATGGGATATCGAGATTGGGCGCTGGGGCCGCGCCACGAGCAGAGAAAACGCGCAATTCGGCATTCAGCCTTTCTATGTTCCTGGCAACCTCGCTCGTTTCACTGAGCCGCCCGGCACGCTCACCTACTCGATGCTTTGGGAGCCCGGGCGTGCCGTGTTCAAGGCATTCCGGGGAAGCTCGATTCAGTGGGGTGCGCATCCATTCTATGAGCACACCTTCACTGCTGGAGTTCCATCTCCTGGCCAAGAGCATCTGGAATTCATGTTTTACATCGTTGCGAGCGAAAAGGGTCCCCGCCAGAAGAACACGGAAGTCATCATCGATAAGTTCGAGTATCTTCCTTGACCAGTGTCTTTAAATTCCGGTTGCGGTTTGGCGTGGCTGCTGCCGCCATGCTGATTTTTTGTGCTACCCCCTCAAACGCTGTCGATCCGCATCGGATGATCTCGCAATATGCGCGCGATCATTGGACAATCGCGAACGAGTTTCCAGGAGAGGCGATATCGGCGATCGCGCAAACAGCGGACGGTTATCTTTGGATTGGCACTGAAAAGGGTCTGTTCCGCTTCGACGGGATTAGCTTCCGCGCTTTTCAGCAGGCGAGCCCCGAGTCTTTGCCCATCGGCTCCGTCCAGCAATTGATGACCGACAATACCGGGAATCTCTGGGTTCTATTGGCCAATACCAAGCTGTTGCGGTTTCATGACGGAAAATTCGAACTCGGGCGCGGGGAAGCGGAAGTTGGAGTGACTGCGATGGGAAAGCGCACGAACGGCACCCCTCTCTTCGCATCACTTGCCTACGGCACACTCACGTATCAAGACGGGGAGTTCTTATCGATCTCCTCTTCATCGGGCCTCAGCTCCACGCCGACTGCCCCTTCTTCCGATGATCTCTCAACCCGACTCAGTTGGGCCACCAGTGTCGCTGCTCATAGCCTCGCCCAACCTGACTCGGTTGTGATTTCCATGGTGGAAACCAGTGACGGCCGCGTGTGGCTCGGCACACGCGACAAAGGGCTGTTTTATCTGGACCACGGCCGGATTTCGCCGGTACGTCTGCCGGGTGTGAGCCGCAGCGTTCGATCCCTGGTTCCGCTGGAAAATGGGGATCTCTGGATCGGAACGGAACGAGGTGTTTTTCGCTGGAACGGAAAAGAAGCTAGTCAAATTGGCATTAGCCCTGCCTTACGTCAAGCTGAAGTTAACACCATGATTCGCGACCGCGACGGGAACGTTTGGGTAGGGACCACTGCCGGACTCGTCAGGATCAACAACGAGGGGGTCTCCTTTGATAACGCTGGTTCGGATCACGCGAAACCAGTGACGGCCCTTTTTGAAGATCGAGAAGGAAATCTGTGGATAGGACGTTTGCAAGGCATCGAGAGACTGCGCGAAACTGCGTTCGTCACGTATCAGTTTAGAACGTCGCAAGAGGAGAGCGGTGGACCTGTTTTCGTTGACGCTACCGGGCGCGTGTGGTTCGCATCGTTCAAGGGTGGTCTGCATTTGCTCAGACAGGGACAAGGCGAAATAGTTTTAAACGACAGTTTGAACCACGACGTGGTCTATTCCATCACAGGAGATGAGAATGAGCTATGGGTTGGGAGACAGCGTGGTGGACTGACGCACTTACGCTACGCCGCTGGTCGAATCAGGACAAGAACGTACACGGTTTCCGATGGGCTACCCGAAAACAGCGTGTACGCCGTATATCGAAGCCGGGACGGCTCGGTATGGGCTGCCACTCTTAAGGCTGGTATCAGTCAATTTGTGGACGGTCGTTTCAAAACCTACTCCATTGCGAATGGCTTGCCATCGAATACCGTCACTTCGATCGCTGACAGCCCAGATGGCACAATGTGGTTCGGCACACCTAACGGCCTGGTTGCGTACTCCAGAAACAAGTGGAGCGTTTTTACATCTCGTGATGGGTTGCCCAACGACAACATCACCTGCTTGTTTACAGATTCGACGGGCACTCTGTGGATCGGAACCGTCTCGGGACTTGCTCTGCTGCGATCGGGCCATATCAAAAAGCCTGACTCTATGCCTTCGTCTTTGCGGGAAGAGATCCTCGGAATTGCCGGGGACAACATCGGAAATCTCTGGATTGCAACCTCGAATCACATATTATCGGTCAACCGCGCGCGACTGCTGTCAGCCACACTGACTGAATCCGACATTCGAGATTACGGACTCGAGGATGGTCTCATCGGCAGACAAGGCGTGAAGCGATTTCGCTCGGTATTTGCAGATGCACACGGGAAAATCTGGTTTTCCACCGATCGAGGTCTGGCTGTAGTCGATCCCCTCCGAGCAGATCGTGAATCCGCTTCTGTTATTGTACAAATCGAAGGTTTATCCGCGGACGGCAACTCGCTCGATCTTGAGCCGCCGATTCGTGTTCCTCCGGATACACATCGCCTGATCTTCAGGTTCTCCGGGCTCAGTCTTTCTGATTCGAAGCGAATTCAGTTTAAATACAAACTGGAAGGATTTGACAGAGACTGGAGCGAACCAGCCTCCACTCACGCGGCCGTATACACACATATTGATTGGGGCTCCTATGCGTTTCGCGTCATGGCTAGCAATGGCGCTGGCATTTGGAACAATCGGGCTACGGAGCTTTCCTTCAGTATCGCGCCCACGTGGTACCAAACAAGAGCGTTTCGAGTCCTTCTTGCAGCCTCCTTATTGCTTGCCATTTGGGCACTTCATCGATGGCGCGTTCATCAGCTCAAGAGTGAGGAAAAGCATCTCCGAGATGTTGTGGAAACAATTCCGGCGATGACCTTTACCACGTTGTCTAACGGCTCCTGCACGTTTGTGAATAAGCGTTGGACCGAATACACCGGGCTTTCTGTCGAGCAGAGTTCAGGCGTCGGTTGGCAGCGTGCGATCCATCGGGAAGATCTTGCGCGCCATTCCGAAAAGTGGCGCATATCCGTTGCGACCGGGCAGCTTTTCGAAGACGAGGCGCGGTTCGCTCGCGCCACCGATGGGGAATACCGATGGTTTCTGGTGCGTGGTGTCCCACTGCTGGACCGGCATGGAAAGATCGTTAAATGGTACGGAACCCTCACTGACATTGAAGATCGCAAACGCGCAGGAGAAGCCCTACAACATAGTGAAGCTTATCTGGCGGAAGCGCAGAGGTTGAGTCACACTGGCAGCTGGGCGTGGAGCCCTGCAACCGACAATACATACTATTCCGAGGAGTGTTATCGCCTACTAGGATTTGCCCCGAGGGACGGAACCCCACCCTCATTAGAGACCATCATTCAGCGGATTCATCCAGACGATCAAGCCCGATCCAGGGAACAAGTCGAAAAAGGTGTCCGCGACAAGGTAGACTTCGAAGTCGACTACCGCATCGTTCATTCGGACAAAAGTGTTAGAAACATTCACTGCGTATGCCATCCGGTTCTCAACCAATCTGGCGATCTCATTGAACTCGTGGGTACCGTGATCGATATCACTGACCGCAAACGCGCCGAGGAGGAACGCCAGGCCGCTCAGCAAGAGCGTGAGAGGCTCAATCAGCTGGAGGCCGATCTGGCGCACATCAATCGTGTGAGCATGATGGGAGAAATGGCGGCCTCGCTGGCGCACGAAATCAAACAGCCGATTGCCGCCGCAATGACCAGTGCCAACAGCTGCATCGAATGGCTGGCCCACGAACCTCCCAACCTTGAGCGGGCCCGTGCAGCAGCAGCCAAAATCGACAAATATGGGAATCGTGCTGCTGAGATTATCGATCGGATACGTTCGTTCTACAAGAAGTCTCCTCCGCAACGTGAGTTGGTCGACGTGAACAGAATCATCCACGAAATTCTTACTTTGCTGAATGGCGAGGCTACCCGATCATCTGTGACCATGCGTACGGAACTTTCCGCTGGAGAGCCCGTAGTCATGGCGGACCGTGTGCAGTTGCAGCAGGTGTTTATGAACCTGATACTCAACGCGATCGAAGCCATGAAAGACGCGGGCGGAGAACTCACAGTGAAATCACAATGGGAACAAGACGGGCAATTATGGTTCTCGGTCAGCGATACAGGCCCAGGACTACCATCTGGGAGTGTTGACCAGATCTTTTCTGCCTTCTTCACCACCAAGTCGAAAGGTAGCGGGATGGGGCTGGCCATCAGCCGCTCCATTGTGGAGTCGCACGGCGGCCGGTTGTGGGCGACTGCGAACGACGGACACGGCGCAACTTTTTATTTCACGTTGCCCACGCACGTTACGGAGTCAGCATTGATGATCTAAAGATGTCTTCCAGACTTCTATCAAGAGAACGGACGCGACATGTTCCTCGGCGTTTCCTTATATCGCTATGGGTAGTAGTGTTGCGCATTGGAGTTAAGATTTGATCCCAGCCCTGGCGGATGAGTTCCTTTAGTTTGGCTGTAGCTCATGGTTGACATCACGAAAATCGCTGCCTTCGTTGAAAGTTCACCATACCCTGCGTGGTTGGCTACCGCCAAAGGTGATTGCATATATGCCAACCCAGCCCTAGAACGCCTCACCGGCCTCAATTCAGAACAGATCAAACAAACTGACTGGCGCAGCTTTCTTCTGGAAGAGGATCGAGCCGTCGCCTCGGCTTCCTGGCAAAGGTCCCTCGCAACCGGAACTCCGTATCGCGTGCAGGTCCGCATGCGAAGGAGCGATGGCGCCCCCAAATGCGTAGAACTCATCGCCTTCGGCTACAAAGCAAGCGACGCGGAACTATGGTTGTTTACCGGGCTAGACGTAAACGGCGGTGTTGCTCAAAAGCCCCCAGAGTTCGAAGCACAACTACAAGCCACTCTCAATGTGATTCCGGCGTATACCTGGTACGCACTACCGTCCGGCGCCCTCACCTTTGTAAACGAACGAAATGCGAACTACCTGGGTCTCCCGAAAGATCATCCTCTGCGCTTCGGTATCGACACGGGCGCAGAGTGGGATGCGCATATCCCGCTTCTGCATCCGGATGATCGCGAAGAGTCACGCAGAGTCTGGTCAACCTGTCTGAGCAAAGGCAGTGCTGGTGAGTTCAGTTTTCGCGTTCGCAGCGCAGAGGGGAAGTACCGATGGTTCCTTACTCGCGCCGAACCCCTCCGCGCGAGCGATGGAACTCTGCTCTATTGGATAGGGGTAAATCTCGACATCGACGACGCCAAGCGGGCAGAGGATGCCCTTCGTAAGAGCGAAAAAGAGCTTCGCGACGTGATCGATACCATTCCGGCGTTAGTGTGGAGTGCTCGGCCCGATGGCTCCAATACTTACGTTAACAAGCGATTTGTGGAGTACACAGGGTCATCGGCGGAACAGGTGGCTGGATCAGGATGGCAAGCGCTGGTTCACCCTGACGATCTTGAGCGACATGCAAGCAAATGGAAGGAAGCGGTTGCTACCGGCAAGCCTCACGAAAGTGAGGTGCGTTCCCGCCGCTCGGATGGGCAATATCGCTGGCAGTTGGACCGCGGAGTGCCGCTCCGAGATGAAGTTGGAAACATCGTCAAGTGGTATGGGGTCACAACCGACATCGAAGATCGCAAACACGCCGAGGAAGACTTGGGGGCAATATCGCGCGATTTGCAGGAAAGCAAAACCAAGCTTGAAGAAGCCCAGCGCATCACCCATATCGGCTACTGGGAGTGGGACCTCGCGACCGATTGCTTGATCTGGTCAGATGAAACCTACCGCATTTTTGGACTGCGGCCTCAGGAACGTCCCATGAACGTGGACGCACTACGGGAGATGATCCATCCTGAAGATCGGGAACGTCTTTTTCGAGAAAAGGAGCAGACCATTACCAGTGGTCTGTCCTATGACGTGGAACACCGCATCGTTCGTCCCAGCGGCGAAGTGCGCGTCCTCAACAGTACGCGTGCTCTAAAGAAAGACGAATCGGGCCGACCAGCCTACTTCTACGGTACAGTCCAGGACATTACTGATCGCAAACGCGCTGAGGAAGCGCTTCAACAAAACCAATTTTATCTCTCTGAGGGACAGCGGCTCGCCCATATAGGAAGTTGGGCATTTAACCCCTCTGGTTTTTTTGAGTACTGGTCTCAGGAGCTATTCAAAATCTATGGCCTAGATCCGCAGAAGGGAGCTCCGACGCTTGAAGAGTATCTAGCCACCGTTCACCCGCAAGATCGAGACTTTATGGCTGAGACCATAAAAAGAATGCATGCGGAGCGCAGTGGCTGCGATGTGAAAAAGAGAATTGTTCGCCCGGACGGAGAGCAACGCTACATTCGCTGCGTCGGTATTCCTGTTATTAAAGAGGAAGTCCTCATGAGATTTATCGGCACCGCGATGGATGTCACCGAGCAGGAACTGTTGACCCAAGAGTTGGAGCGTCGGCAAGCGCACTTGACCGAGGCGCAAAAGCTGACCCACACGGGCAGCTGGGCTTGGCGCATACCTGATCGAAACGCGGTGGAGGTCTCCGAGGAGTGGTACCGGATTTACGGTTTCGATCCAGCTGAGGGATCGCCGACCTGGGAAGAATATCTCGAACGCATCCACCCGGAGGATCGCCTTAAGTGGAAGGACATTACCGAACGGGCAATCGTTGAAAAAGCCGATTACGATCAGGAATTCCGTATCCTTTTACCGAATGGAACGGTGAAGTGGATCCACGCTGTCGGCCATCCCGTCCTTTCCAGCACGGGAGATTTGGAGGGGTTCGTAGGCAGCTCGACCGACATTACGGAGCTCAAATCTGCCGAGCAAGAGCGTGAAAAACTGCGGCAACTCGAAGCCGATCTAGCACATACCAATCGTGTGAGCACATTGGGGGAAATGGCCGCGTCGCTGGCCCACGAGATCAAGCAGCCAATCGCTGCCGCCATCACCAGCGCCAACAGCTGCATTGAATGGCTGGCACACGAGCCGCCCAATCTTGATCGGGCGCGTGTGGCAGCAGCCAGAATCGACAAGTACGGGAATCGTGCGGCTGAAATCATCGACCGGATACGGTCGTTGTACAAGAAGTCTCCTTCACAACGTGAACTGGTCGACGTGAACCAAGTCATCGACGAAATCCTTACGTTGCTGAAAGGTGAGGCCGATCGATGTTCAGTTGCCATGAGCACCGAACTTGCCGCCAAACTGCCCAAAATCAAGGCAGACCACGTGCAACTGCAGCAGGTCTTCATGAACCTCATGCTCAATGCTATCGAAGCCATGCAGGCCGGGGGCGGAGACCTCACGGTGAAGTCGCAACTGCAGGACAGTCAACTCCAGTTCTCGGTCAGTGACACGGGTGTTGGGTTGCCAGTGGAGAAGATGGATGAGATCTTTTCTGCGTTCTTTACCACTAAGCCGCAGGGCAGCGGCATGGGCTTGGCCATCAGCCGTTCCATTGTGGAGTCACATGGCGGCCGGTTGTGGGCTACTGCCAACGATGGACGAGGTACAACCTTTCATTTCACCTTGCCGACCGAGGTCCAGTAGTCATCGGGTAGTGGGCTGTTTAAAAACACCCACTACCAGTCATTGAGTTTGGTTACCGATATTTTTGAGCTGGGCGTACTCGGCTTTGGCTTGTCGATAGAGGGGAAGATCGGGGTCGGCATCTTTCCAAATGCTAAGGAATTCTTCGTAGGATTCGCGGGCGGATGCGGTATCGCCCATCAGTCTCTGTGCCCGGCCGAGTTGAAGCCGTGCCAGTGCGCCGGTGATAAATTCGCCGCACAAACCGGGATTGTCGATCAGCTTTTGGAATTCGCGCGCTGCCGATCGGCCATCGCCGGACTCCAGGTAGGCCAGGCCACGGATATAGGCCGGGTAGAGATAATCGAACGACTGAGTGTACGCGAGGTCGTACTGAACAGTCTCGCGGAGCAGATCGATGGCGGCTTCAGGATCGCGCTCCTGTAATTTGACCGCGGCGCGCACTGTCGGAACAAGATATTTGCGCACAATTGTGTCCAATGGCGCTTCCTGACTGACTTCGTCGGCGATCCGGTTGGCTTCGTCGGTTCTCCCGGACCGCGCGAACGAGAGAGCCAACGTCATTCTTTGGCCTTGAGTCAATTTCCTCTGAAATGCCTGGTCTTCGATGTTGTGCGCCTGGATTGCCTTGCCCGCTTCTGCATTCTGAAGGGCCGAAAGAAGGAGGGCCCGGGAAATAGTTCCCGGATCCGAAGACAGCTTCGATGCCTGCAGTTGCCGATCAGAAGAACCCAAGTGACCCTGCAGAGCTTCATATCGCTCACGAAGGATAACGACTGGGTCCGGGACGGGCGCTTCGCGATTGAAGGCCTGGTCAAGACCTGCCCGGTTGCCTTGGATGAATGCCAGCCGCGACCTCAGTATCCTCAGATTGAGGCTGTCGATCTTAGCGGCTTCCGCCAGAGCCAGCCACGACTCCGCCTCTTTGAACCTGCTTGCGTTTAGGTTGGCACCGGCGGCCGAGGAAAAATGGAGCGGACTTGGCTGCAGCCGCGCTGTCTCATCCTCTACGTCAGCCGCACGAGTGAGCTGGCCGAGTGCGAGCAGCGTGTGCGCCAGATTGTTATGAAAGACTGCATCGCGGGGAAATATTTCCAGCGCTCGAAGTAGAGCGGAGTATGCCTTATCGAGTTCGCCGGTCGCGTGGCTGTAATAAAGATAATCGGTATTTAGCCTGTCCTTTTCCGTCATTCGGTCGCGCAGTTGGTAGGCGCGCATCATTTCAGTGGCCATGAGGTCGTAGCGAGTGAGTGCTGCGTTGGCGTCGCCAATCTCTTCATACAGGATCGCAAAATCAGGGTCGAGTTCGACTCCCCTCTGCAGCAGAGGGAGAGCTGCCTGTGGATTGCCGGCTAGAAAGAGCTTCCATCCTTCGGTGCTCTCTTGCAGCGCCTCCGGGGAGGCGCTGGTCGCTATTTCGAGAGGCTGATTGAACCGCACCAGCGATTCGTTGGGCTCCCCCAGCTTCCTCCGAAGGCGCGCGGCCGTCGCACCCAATTCATGGACAATCTGATTACGAACGCCAATGTCGGTCCCTTCTTCAACCAAGGTCGCCCCTGATCCGCAGTCGAGCGCCCTCATCTCCAGGCGATATCCGTTACCGGCGTCGGCGAGGGAATCAGCGATCACCATCTTGCTATTGGTCTTGCTGCAAATCTGGCGTGCGATCTCTGCCGTGATCCTGGTCGGTGGAAGCTTCAGTTGCACCATGGTGGCGTGCGTCTTACCTGATCCCAGCAAGTTGAAGTACGGCGTTTGATCCATTTCATGGTGCAATGCAGTGTTCAAAGCATCGTCGAAAACTGGGTCGCTGGTTCGGTTGTCGACATCCGCCAGCACAATCGTGTCGGTGGGAGAGAGCGTGATGCGATGGCGGTAAATTTCGAAGCGCCACACACTAAGCGCGCCAGCTGCGAGCAGCGCGCCCGTCGCTAACACACACCTCCACCGCCCTCTTGTTGGAAGGGCCTCGGTAGTGACCTCTTCAGGTGCGGTTCGTGACGCTCGCTCCAGGTATTCGATGGCCGGCATCAATCGGTAACCACGGCGTGCCAACGTCTCAATGTACCGAGGGTCGTCGGCGGAATCCCCTAAGGCACGGCGTAGGGCTTTGATCGTCGCATTGATGCTTTGGTCGAAGTCATCGACCGAATGATTCACCCATAGCCTGCTCTTGATTTCGTCGCGGGTGACGATCTGGCCCTCACGTTCAACAAGCATCCGCAGGACCTGAAACACTTGTTCTCTAAGCAGAACCTTATTGTTAGGATCGGCCGCCTCAATGGGCCGCAGTTCGCCAGTGCTGAGGTCGAGCTCAAAGGCGCCAAATCGAACGCGTCCTGGGGGAAGGGTGTACATGGGGGTAAGGCTCACAAAATACAGAAAAGGAACTGTAGCAATTGCACTCGGAATTGTCGAACAAAGTGCATCGAGGCTGCTCGGAGAACTTCCTTAAGAATCAATAACTTCCCATAATTTCACTCCGATTTCATCGCAACGTCACCGCTGTTCCATTTACACCCATTTGCCTTTCCGGTAAACAGCGGGCATAGCCATAAAATTGATCCATCGATATTGGGTTTTGGGGCATGGGAAAGGGCCGAAGGTCTAAGGTGATTGCCATCATTGATGACAATGAGTCGATGCAGGACTCACTGTGTGACCTAATCGAGTCGGGGGGATTTGAGGCACAATGCTTCGGATCAGCAAAAGCGTTCCTTGAATCCGACTTGCATCGCAGCGCCGCGTGCTTGATCGTTGACATCCGCATGCCGAAGATGTCCGGTCTGGAGTTGCAGGCTAGGCTGAAACAACAGGAATGCAAGGTTCCCATCATCTTTATTACGGCGTATGACGATGCCGAGACACGGGCTCAAGCCATGAAAGAGGGTGCAGTCGAGTTCCTCGCAAAACCATTCGATCATCAGCTGTTGCTCAAAATGCTCCGAGGCACCCTCGATAGCTGAGACGTATGGCGTCCGCTCACGGCGCTTTGCGATTGCGTCCAGAAGCACGAAATCCCTAAGAATCGGTTGTCGAACAAGGCCGTCAGAACGTTATGGTTTTTCGCAAAAACTTGAAGCCGTGTCGAATCGAGGCAAATCTCGGCAGATTTGTACAGCTTGGCTCCATTTTGGCTCCAATGAAGAGGACAAAATCAGGCTGGCTTTCAGAGCTATGTCTTGCAGAATCAACAAATAGTTCTGGGCGAAGTCAGCACTGAAAAGGCTGGCGGCGGTTCAACTCTGTCCCTCGCCACAATCACTGCTTGCCCAAGCTCATCCAACGCGACTTTGATTTAGATGGTTCGACAGCGGCGACAGAGTTGCACTTGAGGGTTTACATTATGCCAAAACTGGCGTGATTAAGCACCGAATCAGACGGTTGAAGCACCACTCAAATGATTGAGTACCAACGAAATTCGCTCTGGGCACCCAAGTTCGGGACCAGGGGGTCGGAGGTTCAAATCCTCTCTCCCCGACCAATCTTTTCTGTAGCTTAGGGTCGTGTTCAATGCCCTCAGGGCCGGTCCACGACTTCAGAGTATTGGCGCCCGCCCACCTTCATTTGCTGAAGATACAGCAGCGATCGGGTACGAATCAGTCAGGCTCCCCAGATATGGGAACTTGGCAAGCCGCAGCTCGCCTGAGCGATCGGCACACGCGATTGAACTGTTCGTGGTCCCAGTCCATGCCGATGGCGCCGCATGGGAGCGAGCCCAACTGTAAAGCCGCAGGTCCAGCTGTTGCAGATGGCGTTGAGCCAGTAATCGTGATAGGATCATTGCTCTCCCCCAAAACGGTGGATTGCTGGCTGCCCGCCGTTCCTTACGCTGTCTCATAAGTTCAATACCGAAAAAAGAGACCACCGGTGATCGATTTCTCTCTCGATGCGGATCAACTCGCCTATCGCAAGACGGTAATCGAGTTCGCGCAGAAAGAACTGAATAATAACGTCATCAGCCGCGATCGCAGCAGTGAATTTGATGGCGAGGCCTTTCGCAGGTGCGCACAATTCGGCATTCAGGGCCTGCCGATTCCAACGCAATATGGAGGCAGCGGTGCCGATCCGCTCACGGTTGTGGTTGCGATGGAGGCTCTGGGCTACGGCTGTAAGGACAACGGCTTGCTCTTCAGCATCAATGCCCAGATGTGGAGTTTCGAACTTCCCCTACTCGAATTTGGTCGTGAAGATCAAAAGCAGAAGTACCTCCCAGCGCTATGCCGCGGGGAAATCATAGCCGTACACGCGATGACCGAACCGGAGGCTGGTTCCGATGCGTTCAGCCTTCGTGCTCAGGCTGTAAAGAAAGATGGGGTTTACGTTCTGAACGGCACGAAGATGTTTATCACCAATGCCCCCATCGCGGATGTTGTCCTTGTGTTTGCGACGGTGGATCGTTCCAAAGGAATGCAAGGGATTTCCGCCTTCCTCGTCGAGAAGGGTACACCCGGGTTCAGTGTAAGCCGGCACTTGGACAAGATGGGACTTCGCACATCACCCATGGGCGAATTAGTACTGGATGACTGC